>Ga0255432_1001_pt1:0-17500 | contig 79765 bp, 72 predicted proteins | sample ANMaggSeSYBR02I6_FD_182656 | JGI IMG/M metagenome (GOLD analysis project Ga0255432, IMG submission 182656) | Sediment cell enrichment communities from methane seep in Santa Monica Basin, California, United Staets - ANME aggregate JGI... | ecosystem: Environmental > Aquatic > Marine > Cold...
GTTTGTTGTAAAGGCAATTCGATATCCGGGCAATGAAATTCATGTTAGTGATTACCTGGATACCGAAGATTTTTCAGGTCCATTGAGCAAGGTTTTTGATGATTCCCTGTCGTTTGTCATGCGCAATCTGCACAAGGTGCAAGACGGGCGTGGTGTTAATGCGCCGGGACTGCCCGAGATTCCTGAAGCGGTTTTTGAAGAGCTCTTGGTCAATGCATTGATTCACCGCGACTATCTTGTGAGCGCTCCCATCCGGCTTTTCATCTTTGATAACCGTATCGAGATCATCAGCCCCGGTCACCTGCCGAACAACCTGACGGTTGAACGGATTCGGGCCGGTATTTCCAATATTCGAAACCCGATTCTGGTTTCCTTTGTGGCAAAGGGGCTTTTGCCTTACCACGGACTTGGGTCCGGGATTATGCGTGCGCTGGAAGAATGGCGTGATATAGACTTTACAGATGATCGTGAAGGCTGTCTGTTCACCGTAACAATTCATCGAAAAGTGCCCAGGGATTTAGCCGATTTGACTGGTTACCGGAAAAGTTCGGGGAAAAGTTCGGGGAAAGGTTCGGGAAAAACTGAAAATCAAGTTTTTGCTTTTCTCTCTGATAATCCGGAAATTACTATTCCTGAATTGGCCGAAAAGCTTGGTCTCACCACTCGCGCCGTGGAAAAACAGATCGCAAAATTGCGGGAAAAAGGCCGCTTGCGTCGCATCGGCCCCGCCAGGGGCGGGCGCTGGCAAACGATTGAGAAGGATGAAACGTAATGACGTCAAAAAAGAAAAAAACTTTGAAAACAATTGAAACATTAACTCACGACGAAGCAACCCGCAAAAACATCCCCACAGCTGAATATCAATCCGTGATGCGAAAAGACGAAGAAACGCCCATTCAAATCGCATACAAACGCCGCAACCGCGATCTGGACCCCCAGCTTGTCTGGCGCGGCAAGGATAAACAGGACTGGTCGGATCTGGTGGTACATGCGCCGCCTTTGTATATCCAGGAAAAAGTCCTTCCCAAGGTCTTAATTGACGATTTAATCAAACAGACCGAGGCGCAGGAAAAATCCAATGCACCCCAACAGATGGATCTTTTTTCCGATTTTAACGGCCTGCCAAGCGAAGGCGCAAAAACCGAATTCTATCAGCACGATGCCAACTGGTCCAATCGAATGATCCTTGGCGACAGTTTGCAAGTCATGGCGTCTCTGGCCGAACGCGAGGGGCTTCGTGGAAAAGTACAGTGCCTTGCCAAAGGCCTGGAGTTTCGTTCTGTTGTGGTGATGGCCTGTGATGATGAAATTATCCCCTCACAAAAACGTATTGAAACAGTATCTGATGATACAGATCTTGAAGAAGTCTATAACACGGAACGGCACCTGCTTTATGTTGCCTGCACCCGTGCGCGGGACAATCTTTTGATATCCAGTGTTGATCCGGCATCGGAGTTCATTGATGATATAAGTCGAATTGGGGTCGAGCCACGGTAAAAAACTGAAAGAATACAGGTTCTTTGTGTGTTTCCCCGGGTTTTCTTGCCATACCCGCGTGAAAGCAGATCGTGCCACTACTCGATAAACACACCGATATGTGCATATGTTCAGACAAAACAAGACCTAATGGGGAATTAAAGTGCCGGTTAAAAATCTAACCATTATAACAACCCATGTTAACGCTGACTTTGATGCGCTGGCGTCAATGCTTGCAGCCCAGAAGCTGTATCCCGGTTCTCTTATTGTTTTTCCCGCTTCCAAGGAAAAGAATATAAGAAACTTCTTTATTAAATCAATGGCGTATCTCTTTAACATGGCGGATATTAAAGATGTAGTCTTTTCAAACGTAAAGAGACTTGTGCTGGTTGATACAAGGCAGCCTGGCCGTATCGGAAGGCTTTCATCTCTTCTGAAAAGATCTGATTTGGAGATACATATATATGATCACCACCCGAATATGGCAAATGATATAAAGGGACATTACGAGGTTATCAGGCCGGCAGGCGCAACAGTATCGATACTGACGGGAATTCTGAGGGAGAAAGGGATCCGCATTTCTTCTGATGAGGCGACTATTATGTGCCTTGGCATATATGAAGATACAGGCTCTTTTAATTTTCCATCCACAACAGAAGAAGATTTCATAGCGGCCGCTTATCTTCTCTCAAAAGGGTCGAATTTAAATATTATTTCAAACCTGATTGCGAGAGAGATAAACTCGGAGCAGATCGGGCTTTTAAATGATATGATTCAGGCGTCAAACTTTTACAATATTAACGGTATCGAAGTGGTAGTTACTATCATATCAACTGAAAATTACGTACCTGATTTCGCTTTTCTTGTGCAGAAAATGATTAAGATGGAAAATCTCAACGCCATTTTTGCCATAGCCCGCATGGAAGAAAAGATTTATGTCGTGGCAAGGAGCAGAATTGATGAGGTTGATGTTGGAGCGGTAGTTAGTTTTCTTGGCGGAGGAGGACATACTTTTGCGGCCGCTGCGACCATCAAAAATATGACACCGGCCCAGACTGAACATAAGCTGCTTGAAAGCCTCTATAAAACGGTCAAGCCCGAAAGGGTTGCAAAAGACCTGATGTCGTCGCCGCCAATCATGATAGGGCCGGATGTTACATGCAGGGATGCCAATAACTCACTTACCCGCTATAATATTAATGCGCTGCTTGTTGCAAAAAAAACAGCCGACAAAGATGAACTCCTGGGATGTATAACGCGGCAAGTTATTGAGAAGGCGATTTACCACAATCTGGACCACGTTCCGGTTAAGGAATACATGAGCACAGAGCCGGCAACTGTTGAGCCGGATGCAGATATTTTCGAAATCCAGAAAAAAATAATTGAAAGCAAGCAGAGAATCCTTCCTGTCATTGATAACGATAAGGTAGTAGGTATTATCACGCGTACCAATCTTCTTAACATTCTGGTCAGGTGGTCTCAACAAACCGCTACGAATTTGCCTGAACCTGCATCAAGAGGGTCTATTCAGGCCAGAACCAAAAATATTGTAAAATTCATGAATGAACGCCTGTCGGAACGTATCCTTAGTATTTTACGGGACATCGGCAGGGTCGCCGAAAAAATTGGTTATGGAGCTTTTATTGTAGGAGGTTTTGTACGTGATCTGTTCCTCTACAGATCAAATGAAGACCTTGATATTGTTATAGAAGGAGACGGTATAGCATTTGCAAAAAAATATGCCGAAAAAGTTGGGGCCCGCATTAATGCATATAACAAATTCGGAACAGCAGTTATAATATTTCCTGACGGTTTTAAGATTGATGTTGCCTCAGCCCGGATGGAATATTACAAATTCCCCGCTGCACTTCCAATAGTTGAGATGAGTTCTATCAGGCTGGACCTTTTCCGGAGAGATTTCACTATAAATACACTGGCGGTTCAGTTAAACCCTGAAAAATTCGGCATACTGATAGATTTTTTTGCTGCCCAGAAGGATATTAAGGAAAAGGCGATAAGAGTACTGCATAATTTAAGCTTTGTTGAAGATCCTACACGTGTATTTCGTGCTATAAGATTTGAACAGCGTTTTGGTTTTTCTATTGGCAAACTTACTTCAAGACTGATTGAAAATGCGGTCAAAATGAATTTTTTCAAACGTCTCAGCGGAAAGAGGGTATTTTCAGAGCTTCGCCAGATTCTTGAAGAAGAGAATCCCGCGCCCGCAATCATAAGGCTTAATGGTTATGGTTTGCTTGGCGTTATTCATCCTGACATAGAACTCAATAAAGAACTTGTTGAACTTTTTAATTCTGTAAAAAAGGTATTGTCCTGGTATGATTTGCTTTTTATCGAAGAATCCTATATGAAGTGGGTCGTTTATTTTCTGACACTTATAAGGAGTTGCAATAAAAGAATATCAGGCAGAATCTGCACCAGGTTTGAAATAACGCCCCGCTTCATGAGTATTTTCTGCAATGAACGTTTTGGGGCAGACAAATGTCTTTTATGGCTTGAACGAAATCTGCCTGTTCAAAACAGCGTTGTTTATAAAAGGCTTTCGGGTTTTAATACCGAGATTATCCTTTATATGATGGCGGCTACTAAGCTGGAGTCGGTAAAAAAAGCCATATCTCATTACTTTGCCCGGCTGAGATATACAGATATCTTGATAACCGGCAAGGACATCAAAGCAATGGGGCTTGAGTCCGGCCCAATTTACCGGGAAATAATGCAGGCTGTCCTTGATGCAAGATTAAACGGCAAGCTTAAAACATTAAATGACGAGCTGACTTACGCGCGGAAATATGTTTCAAAACTTTGATCTAATTCAAATAGTTGCGATGATCATTCCTCTTCTGTTTGCCGTGACCATTCATGAGGTGGCGCACGGCTATGTTGCATACAGAATGGGAGACAATACAGCCATGCTGGCCGGAAGACTTACCCTGAACCCGATAAAACATCTGGATTTTATTGGTTCATTCCTTCTACCCCTAATTCTGAAATTCACAGGATCACCCATTATTTTCGGTTATGCCAAGCCGGTGCCTGTAAATTTTGCCAATCTTCGAGATTATCGCAAAGGGGTTATTTATGTATCTTCTGCCGGTGTTCTGGCAAATTTTGCCTGCGCTTTTATTTCAGGCATGCTCTTTCAGTTTTTGCTCAGCCTGGAATCATTATGGTATAATTCGGCCGCGGACTATATTGTTTCAACTTTAATCCTTATTCTTGGTTACAGTGTTATCATTAATTGCATACTTGCGATTTTCAACCTGATACCTGTGCCGCCGCTGGATGGGAGTAAGATATTTGCCATGTTTCTGCCTTTGAATTTAAGGCGGCAATATGCGCGATTAGAGCGTTTCGGCATATTAATCATATTTTTTCTTCTTATGACGGATTCTTTAGATAAGATTATTTCTTTTGTTATAAACCCTTTGATCAATTTTTTATTGGGTAAATAGGAAGGGCAGGGGTCGGGGATTAGGGGTCGGTATGCATTCCCACGCCGGAGCATGGGAACGAGAAATATTGTTTTTTCGTAGGGGCGATCCTTGTGATCGCCCTGATTCGATTAGGGCGACCACAAGGGTCGCCCCTACTAACCTATTGATAAAATGGAAATTCCTATACTATTAAATTATTCAGCCACAGATTTACGCTGATTATCACTGATATTTTTTATAAAAACTAAGAATAATATCTGTAATTTTTTTACATTTAAACCTATCTGCGTTCATCTGTGTAAATCTGTGGCTGAATTTAATTGATGGAAATTCCTATACTATGAACTTAGCACGGAGACTTAAATGAACCAAAAAAAACGTATTTTGAGCGGGATGCGGCCAACAGGGCCGCTCCACCTCGGCAATTTACACGGCGCTCTCTCGAACTGGATTAAATTACAGGAGCAATATGATTGTTTTTTTTTCATTGCAGACTGGCATGCATTAACCAGTGACTATGAGGATACGAGTTCCATAGCTGCCAATGTGAGAAACATGATGATAGACTGGTTGAGTGTCGGGTTGTCGCCGGAGAAATGCACTTTGTTTGTCCAGTCACATATAAAAGAACACGCAGAACTTTTTCTTATTCTTTCCATGATAACTCCGGTGCCATGGCTTGAGCGCAACCCAACCTACAAGGACCAGATTGTGCAGTTGAGCAACAAAGACCTTTCCACCTTTGGTTTTTTGGGTTACCCGGTGCTGCAGGCTGCGGATATCATAATCTACAAGGCATTTGGCGTGCCGGTTGGGGTGGACCAGGTTCCCCATGTTGAAATTACACGGGAAATCGCCCGGCGCTTCAACTATTTATACGGTAAGGTCTTCCCTGAGCCTGAAGCCATTTTAACCAAAACGCCTAAAATACTTGGTCTTGATCGTCGCAAAATGAGCAAGAGCTATGATAATGCTATTTATTTATTTGAAAAGTCTGACGATATAAGCTCCAAGGTATCAAGAATGATTACTGATCCTCAGCGGGCAAGAAAAAACGATCCCGGCAATCCCGAAGTATGCAATGTTTTTGAATTCCACAAGCTATACAGCGACAAAACAACAGTGGATACTGTAAATGAAGAGTGCCGCACTGCCGGTATAGGCTGCGTTGAATGCAAGAAGATGATGGCCAAAAATCTCATCAGAGCGCTTGAACCTATTCGCGGAAAAAGAGAATATTATGAGGGCAAGCCCGAACTTCTTGACGAAATTTTTGCGGCAGGAAGCAACAAGGCAAGAAAAATTGCTCAGAAAACCATGGAAGAGGTAAAGTCGGTAGTTAAAGTATAAGTAAAACGGTTTACGGTTAACAGTTCACGGTTGATCAAAACATAAAACTGTGAGCCGTTGCTATCAAACATGCTGGAATTATTAAAAAATTCATTTAAAAAACCGTAAGCCGTGAACCGTAAACCGTTACTAAGCTTATATGTCGGAAGAGCCTTATAAAGTATTGCTGGATGATATATTCGAAGGCCCAATGGATCTTCTTATTCATCTTATCAGAAAAAATGAGGTGGATATATATGACATTCCGATTGCCCTGATCACAGATCAGTACCTTGGCTGTTTGAACTTGATGAAGTCTTTGAACATAGACCTTGCCGGCGATTTTATATTGATGGCTGCGATTCTGGCCCAGATAAAGTCAAGGATGCTTCTTCCGGTGCATGAGGGTGAAGACGAAGAAGATCCCCGTATGGAAATTGCAAGGCCTATTCTTGAATACCTTGAGATAAAATCTGCTGCCGAGCGGTTAGCCGAAAGAAATCTGCTTGGAGACAGTACTTTTATCAGACAGCCTGACATAAAAGATTTTTTATCAAACCAGGATGATGAAGTCATAAGTGTAGGCCTGTTCGAGCTTATTGATGCATTTCAGAAAATACTTAAAAATATATCCGAAGATCAGAGGATAGACATCACTGCCGACAAGATGTCTGTGAAAGACAAGATCTCCAGGCTGGTTGATATATTTGAAGATAAAGGTTCGATGACCTTTGAGGAACTATTTTCTGCAGATGTGCTGAAAAGTGATGTCATACTGACCTTTCTTGCAATACTGGAGATGGTTAAACTCTGCCTCGTCAGGATTGCCCAGCATACCCAGTCAGGTGTTATCAGACTCTTTTATTTATAGGTGGATTGAAAAGACTGAAGGTGAAAGGCTGAAGACTGAAGGTAGAAGGCTTTTAGGAACAAATCATGCACGATTGAACCAAAGATCGTTGAAACCAAAAAAGTCTTGAATGGCTTAATTCGAGCATTGCGAGATGATTTATATACTTCAGCCTTCAGCCTTCAGCCTTCAACCTATCCACCTAACTAGTTACTATAATGGAAGATATAAAGAACATTATTGAAAGCCTGTTGTTTGTTGCCGAAGATCCGCTTACAATAGACAGCATTAAAAAAGTACTTGATTCCACCGACTCTAATGCGATTCGTAACGTTCTGAATGAACTTTCAAGTGAATATGAAGCCCGCAAAGGCGGGTTTTTTTTGCGTGAGGTCGCAGGAGGATACCAGATCCGTACCCGGCCTGAATACAGCCAGTGGATAAAACGCCTGTTAAGACCGAATCCTCTCCGCCTGAGCAACGCTGCTCTTGAAACGCTTGCCATTGTTGCCTACAAACAGCCTGTGATACGCAGCGATATTGAACACTTGCGGGGTGTTGACTGCGGGGGAATTCTGCGCATGCTGCTTGAGCGAAAGCTAATCCGGGTTGTAGGCCGCAAGGAGATTCCGGGCCGCCCGATAATCTATACAACCACAAAGAAATTTCTGGAACTTTTTGAATTAAAAGACCTTAGAGATCTGCCATCCCCCAAAGAGATAGAAGAGTTAGGTAATTCTTCATCCGAGACACTGGCTCATGTAGTTTCAGATATTATTGAACAAACAACAGATGAAGATTAAACTTAGGTTAAAAACTTCTTGACTTAGCGGCTTGTTTTAAAATTAAATAGCAACTGACCGAGAATCTCCTGTCTTTCGGTCAAAAATTCGATATTCGAATATAAACGGGCGGTTAACTCAGCGGGAGAGTGCCACCTTCACACGGTGGAAGTCACTGGTTCAAACCCAGTACCGCCTACCAGTAAAATCAAGGAGCGAAACCTTTGTAAAATGCTAATTTTAGTTAATAGGAGAAAAAACATGAAAACATTAATTGCTGCGCTGATTACTTTGGTATTTATGTTTACAGCACCTGCTTTTGCTGGAAAATCCGGCGGGGCAGGCAAGGGTAAGCATAAAAGAGAACACGTCAGAACACATAGACAAGCAATGGAAGCTAAAGCAGGTGATAAAGCTCTAAAGATCAGAAAAAAGGAGCAAAAAAGGCTTAAACAAACTGAGGAAATTAAAGAAGAAAAGCAAGAGAAGGTTAAGGAAAAAAGCAAGAAGGCAAAAAAGGGTCTGGAAAAACAGCGTGAAAAGAAATCTGAGCAGGTACAGAAAGAATTAGGTAAAGGCTCTGAAAAAGGTCAGGAAGCCCGCGAAACACGAAAAAAATGGTGGAAATTCTTGGGGGAAGGGGAATAAATCATCCATTGAAATGGATTATATGTGTCGGCGGCAGATGAAATGTTCGGGCTAAATTAATATATTGTATGTCTTAATTTTGCTTAACAAAGAAGGATGGCTTATCTCAAGGAGCTGGGCGGCTTTAGTGCGATTCCCTTCTGTTTTTGTTAAAGCTTTGCTAATCAGCATTTTTTCTAAATCTTTCTGTGCATCTTTTAATGAATATCCTTCAAAAATTTTATCTATCTGACCAGCCCCCTCCCTTTCCCCAATCAAAGAAGGAAAGTTCTCAGGTACAAGCAACTTGTCCTCTGCAAGCACTATTGCTCTCTCAATTATATTCTCCAATTCTCTGACATTTCCAGGCCAATTGTGCTTCAGCAAAAGGGACATGGCGGCAGGAGTAATATTACTTATATCTTTATTAAGTCTTTTATTGAATTGGTTTATAAAATGATCACATAAAAGGGGTATATCTTCATTTCGTTCCCTTAAGGGCGGTAAATTTATGGGCAAGACATTAAGCCGGTAAAACAAATCTTCACGGAAAGTCCCATTTTTTATCTCTTGTTCCAGGTTTTTTGAAGTTGCAGCAAGCACGCGAACATCAATCTTCTTTGGTTTTGAATCACCCACCGGTCTGATTTCATTTCCCTGCAATACCCTCAGCAGTTTAACCTGTAAAGACAACGGCATCTCACCTATTTCATCAAGAAAAATCGTGCCCCCGCTTGCTTCTTCAAAAAGCCCGATTTTGTCTTTTAATGCACCGGTAAAGGCTCCTTTTTTATATCCAAAGAGTTCGCTTTCTAATAAATTTTCAGGTATTCCGCCGCAATTTACAGGAACAAATGAATTCTTTGACCTGTCACTGCTAAAGTGTATTCCCCTTGCGATTAATTCTTTTCCTGTCCCGCTAGCGCCATAAATTAATACAGTGGTATTATATTTTGCGACCTTAGCGGATAGGCTGAATATTGACTGCATAACTCTGCTTTTTGCCACCATTTTGCCGAAGTTATAACTTTCTTTAATTTTCTGAATACGTTCTTTGAGCTGAAGGTTCTCCCTTTTCAAACTTTCACGCTCTTCTGCCTTTTTAAGGGCAATATATACCTCATCTGTTTTAAAAGGTTTTGATATATAATCATATGCGCCCAATTTCATGGCTTTAACGGCCGTATCTATTGTACCGTATGCCGACATCATTATTACTGTTGTGTCCGCTATTTTATCACGCGCGGACTTTAAAAATTGCATACCATCAATCCTGGGCATTTTAATGTCACAAAGTATAAAATCATATTGATTACGATCTATCATCTGCAAGCCTTCATATCCATCAGAAGCCGTATCAACAAGATAACCGGCCTTGCCAAGCAGGCTGGCTAACATGTGGCGCATGTTCTCCTCGTCATCAATTACAAGCAAGCGTTTTTGTGCTGATTTATTATCCATTTTCTTACAAATAAAGAGGCAAAGTGATTGTAATAGTTGTCCCTTTTCCTTGTTTGCTGGTTGCTTTGATATTTCCGCCTAATTTGTCAATAATCATAAAGCATACTGAAAGACCAAGACCTGTTCCCTTGCCGGGTTCTTTTGTAGTGAAAAAAGGATCAAAAATATTATTAAGCTTTTCTTCTGAAATTCCAGGTCCATTATCTATAATTTCAATATTTAATTTAGTTGGATTAACTCCTGCATTCTCATCTCTGCTGGATATAGATTCACTTTTTATAATAATCTTGCCATCTGATTTGTTGTTAATGGAATTAATGGCATCAGCAGCATTAATAATCAAATTTAAAAACACCTGACGTAATTGATCAGGATCTGCCATAATTGTATCTATATTTGCTGCTAAATTTAGATTTAAATTAATATTCGCTAATATAGGCTGAATTTTTAAAGCTTTTGTAATATCATTAATTATTTCATGAACAGATACTGCTTTCAAACCAATGTCTAAAGGCCTTGAAAAATCAAGCAACTGCCTTATAAGATTGTTTATTCTGTCTATCTCATTTTCCGCACGATCAATAAATTCCCTTGTTTCCTCATCATTAATATTATTTTTCTTGATCAGCTCAAAATAACCAATAATGATACTTATAGGATTCCCTATTTCATGGGCAATTCCTGAAGATAATCTACCGACAGAGGCCAGTTTTTCCGCTCTTATAATATCCTCTTGCGCTCGCTTTAAGTCGAAATTTGCCGTCTCAAGTGATTTGACTGTCTTCTGGAGACTGTCTTTATCCTCAGAAATTCTTTTCAACATGCTGTTCAAAGACTTTGACAGCTTATTGAACTCATTGTCACCTTTTTCATACAGAAAAAACAACTCATCGTCTTCCCTGTATTCATTGGCTCTCTTAATTAATCTGTTTAAAGGTTTAACTGTAACCTTTGAAAGCCGATAAAGACCGAAGAAAGTAAAAATAACAGCGTTTACTAAAATATATATAAATATCAATCGCTGTGTTTGTCTTAATTGACCATATACCTCTTCAAGCTGTAAAACAACGCTGGCGCCTCCAATAATATCTTCTCCCCTGAATAATGGTGCCGATATAATCAAAAAACGACTTTGTTTCCAAAAAACTCCCCATGATGTACCCAAAAATTCGGTTATCTTTTCTTCTGATTGGACTGCACGTTTTGCAAACATCTTAATTTCATCTTGCAGATCACAACTCTTTCCATTAAAATAAATCTGATCTTCTTTTCTATCTAAAATAACCGCACAAGAAAAACCTGATTCATTTAACATCTTATTTAATTTAGCCTTAAGATCTAAATCAGAGTAAATTTTCCCTGTCTTATCAAAATTTATCAGTTCATTTTCTATTGAAGAAATAAGAAAATTTCCCTTTGAAATTTCAGATCGAATCAAAATATTTTGAACTGCAATTATAATTACAAAATCAATCAGAATCATTGCCAGCACTAACAGCACCGCAATATTTATAAATATATTAGTTTTTATTCCTCGATAAAACACATCAATCCTAAGAAATTATATAAAACCAAAACTAAGCGTTTCAAATTGTGCCAAAAGCCGCGAATCCGGCTCTCGGCAGCAGCAACTTTTCATAGCTTGACTCACTAAGAGCTTCATCCGGCGGGGAACCAGCGGACATCAGACTCAAGTATGCTGTGAGGGGAAGCCGAAAAATCCGGATGGCCATTATTTGCCCCCTTCCAGCCTTCTCACACCACTGTCATTGGTAAGCAGCTTCATCTGCTGAATGGCAACCTGGTTGAGTTTGGCGAGCCGTTCGGATTGTGAAATTTCCTCATTGATAAACAGCGCATTCAGATTTTCCAGATTAGACAGACAGACCAATTGTGATACATTGGCATAATCACGAATATTTCCTTTCTTATCCGGATTTGCGTCACGCCACTGTCCTGCAGTCATACCAAACAATGCCATATTCAAAATATCTGCTTCAGATGCATAAACAAGATTAATCTGCCGACTTGTCAGCTCCGGCGGAATGAGATTTTCTTTGATGGCATCGGTATGAATCCGGTAGTTAATTTTAGCCAGGTTCCGTTTGATATCCCATCCAAGCTGCTTTTGTTCTTCGTCTTTAAGCCGCTGGAATTCCTTGATCAGGTATATTTTGAACTCAGCGCTAATCCACATTCCAAATTCAAATGCAATGTCTTTATGAGCATATGTTCCTCCATATCTGCCCGCTTTTGCCGTCAGGCCAATTGCATTTGTTTTGGCTGCCCATTCTTTTACGCTTATTTTATAGTTGTTTAAGCCAGCCTGGTTTCTAATTATGGCATATTCGCCATAATTAAAATTGGGATTATATATACGCTCCCATATACCTAAAAACTCAACAGTATTTCTATTTCTAAGCCAATCTGATATAAAAAATCCCCATCTTTCGCTTTGAGCATATCTGTCAGAGAAATATAATCTTCATCATTTACGGAAATGATGGTTATCTCCGTATTTTTAACATTTATCTTTTTTGTCATGACTATTTCCCTTCCACCGTCACTTCCACTATCTTCATGGTGTCGTTACCAAAAATATCCACCACCTTGACTGCGATTTTACGTCGCCCCGGCGGACATTCACAAAATATGCTTTAAAAAAAATAGGGGGCTACTTTTGACTCTTAATAGAGCCCCCAAGGGTCAAACGTAGACTTAACCCTCTGCCCTTTTCTGCCCATCTGAGTGAATGGTGTTGTTGGGTTTTTTATTTCATCATTTTGTTGCAGAAAGATATTGTATCATTAGCCTGTGACTGATGATGTACTTCGGGATTTACGAATATTTTATGTTTTATCTCTCCTACCCAAGAAAATACACTTTTCCATGGTATTTTGTTTTCTATCGATGGTGTTCGATGTCTGCAATGTATATGCAAGCCCTTCACAGACTTATGCGGAATCAGTTTGAGTTGTTTTAGGAAAGCATTCTTTGTCACTGTATAAAGCTGTTGGATATCGAGAACGACTCCAACAACATCACCCAAACACCGCTCTGTCGATAATAGTGCTCCCCAAAAATCAGCTATTTGATCTCCATTCGAAATGAATTGACCGGTACGGTTTTCAACAACTACAAAAGGTGCAATTTTGAAGTTTTTTTCAAATTGAGCGCGGATGGCCATTATTGATCGGATCAAATCCTCGTTTGTATTGTTCCGTCCCTGGATGAATTTCAATTCCAGCAAGTGGGATTTTAAATCTCTTTGAAATGGCAATAGTCATTCTGATAAAATCATTGACCCATTTTAGATCATTCCAAAGCAATGGCGGTGTGATAGAGGTTCCAGTTCCATCGTTGCGTGAAAGAGAAAGCTCGGTATGCAAAATGTATTTCACGTTCTCAGATGGTGTGCCGAACTCATAAAGCTTTTCAACCTCTTCGACGGTAAGGATACTTCCAAGTTCTTACCCTGTTAATTGCACTTCAGTTTTATTTTTTATGAAATCCGCAGGCACTTCGATGAAACGGCAATCCTTAGCAGCTGCAATTTCGTAACGTTTATGCAATCCTCCACGACCATTGCGATTAAATGCTGAAATATTTGGAAAAACATATGAGGTCTTATGTTTCATACTCTTGAAACCCAACCATTAAATGTTAAGAAATAAATCAGTGATATTTGATATTAACAGGTCGTTTCTTGATTGTTGTAATGTCTTAATATTGCGTTGTTTTTAATGAAAATGCAAGAATTATATAATCCAAAAGATCTTGAAAACTTATGGATCAGGTGCGGTGATATCAGCTCGTGACATATTCGGGTTAAGAACGTAGCGGGTTTTAGATGCGGTGTGGTAGGATTAGGCAATCTTTCGGCCCAACAAATTATTATCTAATTCAAGAGTGTAAGATAATATGGTTCTAATATCTATCTTACTGGATGCTTTAAGAATCTCTATACCGACTAATTTACCTTCCGAGGTTGTATCTAAATTTACACCCTCGGAAATTTCTATGACTCCATCTGGAATTTTTTCACTGAGTTTTAGATACAAAGCATCTACTTCATCATCATAATATACTTTCATTGTTTTCTCCCTTTTTTCAAAGGATAATTTGTTATCACTGTCACAATTTCACCTTCAACAGCCACAGCAATTTTCAGGGGAACCTCAAACCCGATGACATCTTCTATAATCTCATGTTCTCCCTGAGACAGCTCTATGCCTTCCAGAATCTTTATTACAGTTGACTCTGGAATTTTATATAATTTAGCTCTTCTTTTTGCGTGACGTGAAAATTCTACTTTCACTTGATGAATACCTTTTTTGATTTTAATTGTATAGTATATATATACACACACACATTGTTTTTAATGAAAAAGCAAGAATTATATAATCCTAAGCGAGATAGGGGGAAGCGGGAATATTGGAGCTACAAATGTGGAAGAAAAAAAGAGATAAATCAACACATTTTGTAACTACTCATGTAGTCAGACTGAAGCTGTTTAGGCTGAAGGGGTCAGAAAAGCACGATTGCCGTACTTTAGCGGAAACATCTGATTCTTGTACCAAACATGGCTTCAAAATACGCTTTTTCCTAACAGTCTTCAGCCTTCAGCCTATCCACCTGAGTAGTTACTATATTTTTATCTTGTTTTTCGAGAAAATTTGATTTGGCATAGAGTTGAAAATAAGATCAAAATAAAAGGATTTGACTTTTATATAGTGACGTATGAATAAAGTTATACTTTTATGTTTTGATTAACCGTAAGCCATGAACGGTTACAAAATCTTGTTTATCCTGTTATCCTGTCAAAATTTTTTTAAAGGTCCAACAACACGTTACGATATTTCTTATTATTATGAAATCTAAGCAAACAAACACATGTAAAGGTGTAATACTTGTTTCTATGCCCTGGTCACTTTTCAGCCGCCCATCCATTCAGATAGGCGCTCTGAAAGCATATTTAAAATTACAATTTCCCTGGCTCAATATAGCGGCTCATCACTTTTATTTAAAGGTGGCTGAGACTATAGGCTATAAACCATATCATTCTATTTCAGAAAGTACCTGGCTTGCTGAAACTATATATGCTGCAATGTTATCCCCTGAAAAATTTAAAGCTATTGAAAAGATCTTTTATAGGGAAGCTGGAGTTAAGCCTCTGTTTCGCAAATTAAGTTTTAAAGAACTTGTTTCAAAGGTAAGAAAGGTTACCGATTCTTTTATTGAAAGCATAAACTGGAATAAATTTTGTCTTGCAGGTTTTTCTGTAAGTCAGTGTCAGTTGACTTCCTCGCTTTATATAATTAAGCAAATAAAAATAAAACATCCTGCCCTTAAAATTGTATTAGGAGGTTCAACATTTGCAGGTGCATCAAAAGAGCTGTTTAAGTTAATCCCGGAGATAGATTTCGTGGTCAAAGGCGAAGGAGAGTTGCCCTTAAGCCAATTAGTACATCACCTCGGTATTTCTAATAAAACAGATAAAATCCCTTCCATTAAAGGTGTAATCTCAAGAGAATCCATAGAAGATGATAATTCAGATAAATTCTATCAAATGGAAACACTAAGCAGCCTCCCAATGCCGGACTATGACGATTATTTTGACCTGCTTCAAACATTTGGTTCAAATAAAACTTTTTTTCCCACTATTTTATGTGAAATTTCCAGGGGATGCTGGTGGTGCTATGCACAAAGATCAAAAAAAATCAAGGGATGCGCTTTTTGCAATCTGAATTTGCAATGGGATGGCTATAGATCAAAAGGTTATTCTAAAGTGGTTTCCGAAGTTGATAACCTTACTTCAAAGTATAAGACACTTTCCGTGGCCTTTACTGATAATGCTCTTCCGGTTAAAGAGTCTAAAAAAGTTTTTACTCAACTGAAAGAGCTTAAAAAGGATTTTCGTTTTTTTTCTGAAATACGAGCTACAACAACGATGGAAAATCTTAAAATAATGCGTGATGCAGGAATGAGTGAAGTGCAGATCGGCATAGAGTCGCTCAGCACCAGGCTGCTCAAAAAAATTAATAAAGGAACCACGGCCATACAAAATTTAGAAATTATGAAAAATTGCGAACAGTTGGGAATTGTTAATAACTCAAATCTTATACTTCAATTCCCCGGCAGTGATAAGGATGATGTTGAAGAAACGCTGCGGAATCTGGAATTTGCGGCTCCATTTCGCCCTTTGCGCCAGGTTAATTTTTGGCTGGGCCTTGAAAGTCCGGTATGGCAAAACCCGCAACAATTCGGAATTAAAGCATTATATAACCACCCCCGCTATGCGGATCTATTGCCACAAAATATATCTTCTTCGATGCGATTTTTAATACAAGCATATAGAGGTGATCTTGGGTGTCAGAAAAAACTTTGGAAGCCTGTCAAACAAAGGATAAAAGCCTGGAAGATGGAATATGAAGCTCTTCACAATAATTCTATTTTCGAGCCGATTCTCAGTTTTCTGGATGGTCGGGATTTTCTCATAATAATTCAAAAACAACTTAATGATAGAACATTAACTCACCGTCTTAAAAAAAAATCCAGGGAAATTTATCTTTTCTGCCGGCATCACCGATCAATAAAAAAAATATTGGAACATTTCCCTGGATTGTCAGATGATAAGATTATTTCTTTTCTCCGAATAATGGTTAATAAGAAATTAATGTTCGAAGAAAATGAAAATTACCTTAGCCTGGCTGTCCCAAAATAAAAAACCCGGAACCAAAACGGCTCCGGGTTTATAAAATTTTTCGGCAGCGACCTACTCTCCCACTCAGCTTCCCGAGCAGTACCATCGGCGCAGAAGAGCTTAACTTCCGTGTTCGAGATGGGAACGGGTGTTGCCTCTTCGCCATTGCCACCGAAAAAATGTTCATCTGACATTCAGATAAATAATTTCACTGCGTTATCAGTCAAAATCCTCGACGACGTACACATCAGCACGACTTACTCAGATTTTTCCTTCTAGCCTTGTGAAATGAATTATCTGAATGTCTATAGAATGTATAAATTTTCAGATAAAATCTAACAAATTTAGATATAAGCACATAAAAACGTACAATATTTGTGTCAAAAGTTTTGTGACTAAGCCTCACGACCTATTAGTACCAGTTAGCTAAACATATTGCTATGCTTACACACCTGGCCTATCAACCTTGTAGTCTTCAAGGGGTCTTCAGTCTGTATGTTTCCATACAGAGGGATATCTGATCTCGAGGTTGGCTTCCCGCTTAGATGCTTTCAGCGGTTATCCATTCCGAACTTAGCTACCCAGCAATGCCGCTGGCGCGACAACTGGAACACCATTGGTTCGTCCATTCCGGTCCTCTCGTACTAGGAACAGCTCCTCTCAAATATCCTGCGCCCACGAAAGATAGGGACCAAACTGTCTCACGACGTTTTAAACCCAGCTCACGTACCACTTTAATTGGCGAACAGCCAAACCCTTGGGACCTGCTCCAGCCCCAGGATGTGATGAGCCGACATCGAGGTGCCAAACCGCCCCGTCG
>Ga0255432_1001_pt1:22500-79765 | contig 79765 bp, 72 predicted proteins | sample ANMaggSeSYBR02I6_FD_182656 | JGI IMG/M metagenome (GOLD analysis project Ga0255432, IMG submission 182656) | Sediment cell enrichment communities from methane seep in Santa Monica Basin, California, United Staets - ANME aggregate JGI... | ecosystem: Environmental > Aquatic > Marine >...
TCCCTGCTCTTAATAATATTTCCATATTATCAAGATCACTATCTGTTATCAAATAATCAAATAATTCTAAACGCTCACCATTTAAATAGGCGCCGCCCTGAGCTATCAGCCTTCTTGACGCGCTGCTTGTATCTGCCAATCCAACTGCATGAAACAACTTAAAAGCCGGAATTCCTGCTTTGATCTGGTCTTCGTCAATATATGTGCATGGTGTCGAATCAACTCTTCCTATAATTTCAGCTCGAATAGGAGGCAAGGTAGCGTTCATATCCGCAGAAATATCTTCTCCTACCATACCATTTCGTGGTATTGAGCTTGAAGGCAAAATTTCCTTTGGCACAGGCCTGGGACCAAAATCGGTTTGAGCTGAGTGATACGCTTTATGAGCTTCTTTGTCGCCATGAGCGATCAGTGTCGCTTCAAAGGCTAAGACTGTCTTTGCACTATTCAAATCAGCTCCGCTTAGTTTTTCAATTTTCTTAATTTCAACCATAGGCAAAAATGTAAAAAGAGCTAAAAATCTAGCAACATCTCGATCATCCGTGTTTATCCAGTATTGATAATAATCATAAGGCATGGTTCTTTCTGGATCAAGCCAAACAGCCCCCTTAGCTGTTTTCCCCATCTTTTCGCCGTTACTGGTTGTAATCAATGGTGAAATTATACCAAATGCAGTTTCATGCCGCATACGTCGAACAAGGTCGATGCCGGCAACAATATTACCCCATTGATCGCTTCCGCCAAGCTGTAGCCTGCATCCATATTTATCAAAAAGTTTTAAAAAATCATATGCTTGCAAAAGCATATAGTTGAATTCAATAAAATTAAGACCTTCTTCAGCTTCAAGACGCATCTTATAACTTTCCGCCTTTATCATTCGATTGACGCTGAAATGCTTTCCGATATCTCTGAGAAAAGGTATATACTTTAATTCGGTCAACCAGTCGGCATTGTTCAATAAAATAGCCTTTCCTTCACTAAAATCTATAAATCTTGAAATTTGCTCTTTAATTCCACATATATTTTCTTCAATAATCTCCGAATTAAGAAGCTGTCTTGTTTCAGTCTTTCCGCTTGGATCTCCGACAAGCCCAGTTCCACCACCAACAAGAGCAATCGGACGATACCCGTGTTTCTGCATGTAAGCAAGCGACATTAAGGGAACAAGGCTTCCAACATGCAAGCTGGATGCAGTTGGATCAAAACCAATATAACAGGTTACGTTCTCATTCTCTAAGTATCGGCACAGCTCTTTATCATGGGTTGTATTCTCAATAAATCCTCTTTCATAAAGGATATCGATTATATTATCCATAATAAATAACCTAACCCGGACAAGCCGGAACCAAATTGAGGATTGATGATTTGCAGAAAAATCTGCATAATCTGTGGATTAAAATCAATAGGATTCCTTAAATTTTCAATATTCAATTGTCAATTTTCAATTGTGCAACTGTTTTATTTATTTGCATATTCTACCGATCTGGTTTCACGTATGACCGTAACTTTGATCTGGCCTGGAAAAGTTAACGATTCTTCAATCTTTCTTACAATATCTCTGCTAAGAAAAACAGCCTCCTCATCTGAAATAATGTTACTTTCAACGATAACTCTGAGTTCCCTTCCCGCTTGAATTGCATAGGTGTTGGCGACACCTTTAAATGAATTCGCTATCTTCTCAAGATCTTCCAGCCTCTTAATATAATTTTCCAGCAACTCCTTGCGTGCACCCGGTCTTGCACCTGAAAGGCCATCTGCTGCCTGTACTAATAGCGCATATACGGAATTAGGTGGCACATCTTCATGGTGAGCTGCAATAGCATGTACAACCTTGGAATTTTCGCCAAATTTTTTGGCGAGTTTAGAACCAATTATTGCATGTGGCCCCTCGACCTCGTGATCTATAGCTTTTCCAATATCATGTAATAATCCCATACGTCTTGCTAATTTCGAATTAAGTCCCAATTCAGAAGCCATAATACCGCTCAAAAAACCCACTTCTACTGAATGCTGCAGAACATTCTGCGCATAACTTGTGCGGAATTTCAATTTTCCTACATACTTTATCAGCTCGTTGTGTATACCATGTACACCCAAATCAAAAGCTGCCTGTTCTCCTGCTTCCTTTATTACCAGATCAACTTCCTGGCCAACCTTTTTTACAACATCTTCAATTCTAGCTGGATGTATTCTGCCATCAGATATTAATCTCATCAAAGAAAGCCTGGCTACTTCTCGCCTTACCGGATTAAAACCGGAAAGAATAACTGCCTCGGGAGTATCGTCAATAATGAGATCAATGCCTGTTGCCGCTTCAATTGCACGGATATTACGCCCTTCTCTTCCTATTATTCGTCCCTTCATCTCATCGCTTGGCAACTGTACTACGGAAACTGTCCGTTCAGCTACAAAATCCCCAGCATACCTTTGAATAGCGGTAGCCATTATCTTTTTAGCTCTTTTGTCTGCTTCTTCTTTTGCTTCATTTTCAATCTTCTTGATAAGTTTAGCACCTTCGTATCGCGCTTCGTTCTCCATCGCCTTTATTAATAGTTCCTTAGCCTGCCCTACTGTTAAACCGGAAATCTTTTCAAGCTGAAATTTCTGCTCTTCGATCAATTCATTATATTTCAGTTTGCTTTGCTCAATATTTTCCTCTCTCTTGGTCAACGCCTTCTCTTTTCTAACAAGATCTCGTTCTCTCGGCTCAAATTGATCAATTTTACGGTCGATATTTTCCTATTTTTGTATCAACCTGTTCTCTCTTTTCTTCAATTCACTTTTCGTCTCTTTAGTTTCGGCATCAAATTCAGCCTTCATCTTGTAAAGAATATCTTTAGATTCAATCTTTGCTTCTTTTAAAAAAGTTGCTGATTTACGCTTAGCGTCATTTAATATTCGTGAAGCCTCTTCTTCGGCAGACTTGATTTTCTCGAATACCATTTTTGCTTTCACCCAATAGGCAACGGCAAAACCTGCAATAAAGGCAACTAAGCCTATTAGGACAATATATACATCCATTATAAATCTCCCATGAAAGATTTAGACTTAATACAACAAATCACCCAAATAGAATAATATGGCCGGATTCAACAGGTTACAAATCATTGGAACATGTTTGGTTCAACTATCGAATCAATAATAAACAATCAAAATATTATCGCAACTCTGATTCTATAGACTTTCAGATAATTCTGTTAAACTGTTGAAAAAAATTAATGTGGTGAAAATAGGATAGACTTATTGGAAGAAAAACATAAGGTCAAAGGCTTACAAATTTAAGGAACCCCCACCACAGTGCCGTGTGAGAGGTCTTTGAACCAAATTAAAAAAGTGGGCGCCTTATAGTTTCTTTAGGCTTTTCTGTACAAGCAGAACATGCACACCAAAACTAGAGAAAGCTCCCTTTCAAATGCTGTTGGGTCAAAGAACGTCTCCCAAACACGAACACGGCAGGGGTATAAACTACAATTTGCAAAAGCAACTTATTCATTTGGTCTCAACTTGTCATTATAAATCATTATACTATATTTTCATCCAAAGTACATATTATACGATTTAAACGTTGAGAAATATCATTTAAAAACTCTGAATCATTTCTTTTAATCTCAAAATTTTCATTAGCTATATTCAATGCAGCTAAAATTAAAATTGTAAATTTTGTAACATCTAAAGCTTTAACTGGATGCTGACTTTCTACCTTATCAACTTCTTTTACAAGGAAATCAGCAACTTCCACTGCTTTAAAAACTTCGGAGTCAGTTTTAAAAGTATATGATTGCCCAAAAAGATCTATTGTTACAAGTTGTTCCAATGAATTAAGTATGATACCTTTACTTTAACAATCACTGCTGCTTATAAGTTAGGTTTCTGTAATTTTATCCAGCTTGCCTAATAAACCATCAATCTTTGATCGGACCAAATCTCTCTCTTTTGCATAAATGTTTTCTGCCTCAACCTTAACTTGAAGCTTCTCGTCTAATTTCTTAATTTTTTCCTTAAATTCAGAATTGGCTGCTTCATGCGATTTACAAAGCTGAATTAAACCTTCAATTTTTTTTTCTACTTCTTCAAATTGTTGTAAAATAACTGCGTTATCCAATATTTCACCTCATATTATTTTATACCGTATTTAAAAAACTAAAGTCAAGTTGTTTTACTCTGAGCTTCACATAGTCTTTTGCGCATAATTATTTCAACTTTTTTTAAATCTTCGCAATTATTTATCCCAATAACCTCTTCGATATCTCTGCCAACCAGTACGCCAACGTTTTTCCCTTCTCTATGCCCTATTCCAATAATATCGGTAAGATAAAGTTCGCCCTGAACATTATCCGATTTAATCTTTTTTAATGACTCAAACAAACAATCTTTTTTAACGCAGTAAATGCCTGTATTAATCATCTTAATAGATTTTTGTTCCTCAGTTGCGTCTGTTTCCTCAACTATTCCGGTAACATTTCTATTTTCATCCAATAGAATTCTACCATAACCTTTTGGATTATCTACTTCAACTGCCAAAATTGATAAATCTCTCCCCGCCTTGATATGATCATTTATAAGTTGTATTAAAGTATAAGGAGTAATTAATGGCACATCACCGCATAAAATAACAACTTGATCTGCATGTTCCGGTATGTAAGGTTGTGCGCATAAAACCGCATGCCCTGTTCCATGCTGCTTTTCCTGAATGGCAAAAATCACACCGGTTTCTTCAGATACAATTCTTTTTACTTTATCGGCCTGATTACCAATCACCAATACTACATTATTCCCAACAACCTTTCTTGCGGATTCCACAACATATGCTACCATAGGTCTGCCAATAATTTCATGCAGCACTTTGGCTTTGTTTGATTTCATGCGTGTACCCATACCGGCGGCAAGTATTACTGCAGCAACATTGTCAATAACGGTTTGCATTTTCTACCTATAATTCATTCTTCATTTGAAATTTATTCAAAAAAAAGGACAGACCATTTACATGATCTGTCCTTTTTTCTTTATCTATATATAACCAGTTATCTTATAACTATTAATAAAAATTTATTACAACATGCCAAAGACAACTAATATTATTATGCTCTTGAACCGGAAAGCTTCAGACGGTGCAAAGCTCTTTCAAGAGCTGTTCTTGCTCTCATGAAATCAAAATCTTCTTTTTTTGATATATCAGCCAGACGTTTCTGGGCACGTTCCAAAGAAGTCCTTGCACGTTGAACATCTATATCGCGTCTCCTTTCAGCAGATTCCGCCAGTACGGTAACCTTATCCGGAAGCGCCTCAGCAAAGCCACCACTTAAAAAAACATATCTCTCAGTATTGTTCGCATCCATATAACGAAGTGAACCAACCTTAAGGGTACTCAAAAAAGGAGTATGACCAATGAGTACACCAAAATCGCCAAGATTGCCAGGCGCAACAACAATCTTTACATCCTCGCTAACTACAGATTTCTCTGGGGTGACAACTTCTAATCTAATATTTCCAGCCATACCTAAATCATCCTCATATATATAATAGATAAGTATTAAGCTTCAGCCATCTTTTTAGCTTTTTCCAGTACCTCTTCAATGCCCCCCACCATATAAAATGCCTGCTCAGGAACATCGTCATGTTTGCCTTCACAAATTTCTTTAAAACCTCTGACAGCATCCTCTATCTTAACGTATTTACCTGCAGTTCCTGTAAAAGCTTCAGCAACGTGGAATGGCTGAGACAAAAATCGCTGAATTCTCCTGGCACGACCAACAGTAAGCTTGTCTTCATCTGACAGCTCATCCATACCTAATATTGCGATGATATCCTGAAGCTCTTTATATTTTTGAAGTGTATTCTGAACCGTACGAGCTACCTGATAGTGCTCTTCTCCAATATAACTGGCATCAAGAATCCTTGAAGTTGAATCAAGCGGATCAACTGCCGGATATATACCAAGCTCAACAATCTGCCTTGACAAAACAACTGTTCCGTCAAGATGGGCAAAAGTTGTAGCCGGCGCCGGGTCTGTCAAGTCGTCTGCAGGAACATATACGCACTGAACAGCGGTAATAGAACCTTTGTCAGTAGATGTAATGCGTTCTTGAAGTTCACCAAGGTCAACTGCAAGAGTAGGTTGATAACCAACAGCCGAAGGCATACGTCCTAGAAGTGCTGACACTTCGGAGCCTGCTTGTGTAAACCTAAAAATATTATCAATAAATATAAGCACATCCTGACCTTCTTCATCACGGTAATACTCAGCCGCTGTCAAAGCCGATAATGCAACACGTGCCCTTGCTCCTGGCGGTTCTGTCATCTGACCATATATCAATGCAGCCTTTGGAAGAACTCCAGAATCTTTCATCTCGTGATAAAGGTCGTTTCCTTCACGAGTTCTTTCTCCAACACCGGCAAAAACTGAAATACCACCGTGCTGCATAGCAATGTTATGAACCATTTCCATCATGATAACGGTTTTGCCGACTCCTGCACCACCAAACATACCCATTTTACCACCCCTTGGGAATGGTACAAGCAAGTCAATAACCTTTACACCTGTCTCGAGAACTCGAACTGTTGTATCCTGCTCTGTAAATTTTGGTGCCTCACGATGAATAGGCGCTGTTTTTTCCATACTTACCGGGCCCAAACCATCAACTGGTTTTCCCACAACGTTTAAAACACGTCCCAAGCCGGCTGCGCCCACAGGCATCATTATTGGTTTGCCGGTATCCTTTACATCCTGACCCCTCATCAAACCATCTGTTACATCCATAGCAATAGTACGAACGACATTGTCACCCAAGTGCTGAGCAACCTCAACAACCAGATTGTCAGACTCATCATTAATAGTGGGATTTGTGATTAAAAGTGCGGTAAGGATTGTAGGCAGTTTACCCTGCTCAAATTCCACATCGACAACAGGTCCCAAAACCTGCGTAATTTTACCTATATTTTCGCCCATCTATGACCTCCTATATGCTAAATGCGGTATTCTAATTTCTTATCCTTTAAGAGCCTCGGCACCACCGACTATATCCATCAATTCCGCTGTAATTGCTGACTGCCGAGCTTTATTATATGCCAGAGTTAAGCTATCTACCATATCATCGCATGCTTTTGTTGCATTATCCATGGCAGCCATACGCGCAGCGTGCTCACTAGTTGATGTTTCAAGTAATGCACTAAAAAATTGTACATAAACATGCCTTGGCAGCAAATCACCAAGCAGTTCTTTAGGTGATGGCTCGCAAATATGTTCAGCCTGATATGGATTATCTGTAACAACTTCCTCTTCTTCGGCTGTTTCAATAGGTGGAATAGGAAGTATCTGTTTTACTGTTGCAGTCTGCCTTGCCATGCTTACAAACTCAGAATAAACAACATAAACCTCATCATATGTTTCATCCAGAAATCCATCAACCAGTTTCTGGCCTGCGGTCGATGCAATGTTGAAACTAAATTTGGCGCCAACAATACCTAAATGCTCTGAATCAATCTGCATCTTATTTTTTCGGCACCAGTCCCGCCCTTTTTTCCCAAAATTAGTAAAGGAAATATCAACTTCCTGCTCTGAACGTTCCTTCACAAAGTTATTGGCAGCCGTGATAAGATTTACATTAAAGCCACCGCACAAGCCTCTGTCAGATGTACATAATACGATATTTATTTTTTTTACTTCCTCACGCGGAACCAGCAAAGGGCTCGCCCCTTCTCCTGCTTTTTCTGCAAGGCTCCCCAAAACTTCAGCAAACTTGCCTGCATATGGCCGAAAACCATCCATATTTTGCTGTGCGCCACGAAGCTTTGAAGTGGCCACCATACCCATGGCCTTTGTAATCTGCTTTGTCTTTTTTACTGCTCCAATTTTAATTAAGACATCTTTTAGCGTTGCCATATTATATCCTTATAAGCATTCTTCTTAGCCTAATTACAATATCAGCTTCTATCTCAGTATAAAATGTAACTATCAGAAAAAAATCGGCTTTATTTAATTGTATCCTTGAACTCTGCGTCGTAAGCTGTCAAGGCATCTTTCATTTGTTTATCCAGAGACTCTGATATCTCTTGTTTTTCATCCAGCTCACTGAATATCTGCGGATATCTGTCCTCTATAAAACCGTAAAGTCCTGCCTCATATTTTGCTAATACATCGATAGGATATTTATCAAGAAATCCTTTTGCACCGGCAAAAAGTAATGTAACCTGTTTCTCAAGTGACAGCGGCTTAAATTGAGGCTGCTTCAGAATTTCAACAAGTCTCGCACCTCTTGTAAGCTGTGCCTGAGTTGCCTTATCCAGGTCACTTCCAAATGCAGCAAATGCTTCAAGCTCACGATACTGAGCCAGGTCAAGGCGCAGAGTACCGGCAACCTGCTTCATTGCTTTAACCTGTGCCGATCCACCAACTCTTGAAACTGACAAACCAACATTAATAGCAGGCCTGACACCAGAAAAAAACAGAGCGGGCTCAAGATAAATCTGACCGTCTGTAATAGAAATAACGTTTGTTGGAATGAATGCCGATACGTCACCAGCCTGTGTCTCAATTATCGGAAGGGCTGTCATGGAACCAGCACCAAGTTCATCATTTAGTTTTGCAGATCTTTCAAGAAGTCGAGAGTGATTGTAGAAAATATCACCGGGGAATGCTTCTCGGCCAGGAGGACGTCTTAAAAGAAGAGAAACCTGACGATATGCTACAGCCTGTTTTGAAAGGTCATCATATACGATCAAAGAATGCTGCCCTTTATCACGGAAGTACTCAGCCATAGCACATCCCGAATATGGAGAGACAAACTGCAGTGTTGCCGGATCACTTGCACAGGCAGCTACTACTGTTGTATATTCCATAGCGCCATGTTTTTCTAAAACATCAACAACCTGAGCAACCGTAGATTTTTTCTGGCCGGTAGCAACATAAATACAGTAAACATCTTTGCCTTTCTGATTTATAATGGCATCAACCCCTATGGCTGTTTTCCCGATCTGGCGGTCACCAATGATCAGCTCACGTTGCCCCTTGCCCACAGGTGTCATTGCATCAATTGCTTTAAGGCCTGTGTACATTGGCTCATGCACACTCTTTCTTGCAATAACGCCCGGCGCAACCATTTCAACCCTGCTAAACTCTTTTGCATCAATGGGACCTTTTCCGTCAAGTGGTTCGCCAACAGCCGAAACCACACGCCCAAGAACGGCCTCTCCAACCGGAACCTCAGCAATACGTCCTGTCCTCTTGACCATATCGCCTTCTTTAATATGAATGTCTTCACCCATAATGGCAATACCAACATTGTCTTCTTCAAGATTCAGAACAAGGCCCATTATGCCTCCTGGAAATTCAACCAACTCCAGGGCCATAGCCTTCTCAAGGCCATAAACTCTGGCAATTCCATCACCAACCGACAAGACAACTCCGGTTTCGCTTAACTCCACCTTCTTGTCGTAATCCGTAATCTGTTCTTTAATTATTTGACTTATTTCTTCAGCTCTTAATTCCATTATACACTCTCACCCCTTTTTATAGAGTCTCTCATGTTGAGTAATTGTGTTCTGATACTTCCATCTAATACAAGGTCTCCTATTCTGGATATTACTCCACCAATAAGTGCTGGATCTTGTTCAACCTCCAAGATAACGTCCTTGCCAGTCATTTTTGACATGGTTGAACGAATTTTATCTATTGTTTCAGATGAAAGCTCAGTGGCCGAAACCAAGCTTGCCCTAGCAATGCCTTTCAATTCGTCCGCGAGTTTTTTATAAAACTCATTAATATTACTTAAAAACCCAATTCGCCCTTTATCAAATACCAAAAGCAGGAAAGCTTTCATCGTATCAGAAAGAGATAACTTATCAATTATTGTATGCAATACCTTTCTGCGACCTGCTGCATCGTAAAGTGGGTTTGTAATTGCTTGGTCAAGCTCCTTTTCCCCTGTCACCAAACCTGCGATATTGTCAAGCTCTTCCCTGTATGATTCAGCCTGACCATCATCTTTGCCAATAAGCAGAAGTGCCTTGGCATAACATCGTGCTACAGCCAAATTTTTCACTATACCACCACCTTCTTTAAGTATTCATCTACCAATCGATCATGATCCTCGATTGTAATTTCATTTTTTATGATCTCTTCAGCCTTCACAATAGCTTTCCCAAGCACTTCCTCCTGAAGCCTTAATTTCGCCTGATTGATCTCATAATCAATATTTCGGAGAGCTTGTTCTTTTAATTTATCAGCTACGGATTCTGCTTCTTTTAGTATTCTTTCCTTGGCCTCATTCCCCTGTCGTATGTAATCATCGACAATTTTCTTACCTTCTTGATCTAACTGAGCCAGTTTTGCTGTATATTCCTCAAGCTTTTGCCTAGCATCCTTTTTCTTAGTTTCAAGCTCGCTTAACTGATCTTTTATTCCCTTAATACGAGCGCCAAAAAATTGAGCTATTGGCTTGCGTAAAAGGAAAAACAAGCCAAGAAATAAAGCAGAAAAATTCATAACCCGGTATGTATCTGTAGCCACCCATCCTTTTGTCCCGTGCTCTCCTCCAGATGAACCCAAAGCTACTCCAACAAAGAAGAATAGAAGCGCAGCAAGTATAATAAACATCATAATTGAATTACGCTTCTTGCTGCTGCTAATTCCAGGAATCTTCATTAAAAAGCCCTCCCCAAAATTTTATGACTAATAGCAATTGCAATATCATCAAGCTGTTCTTGCAACGATACCCTGACACCTTCCGCATCCTTTGCGACTTTCTCGCGCACCTCGGCAAGATCCGCCTGAGCCTTTTGATTTATTTTTTCGATTATCATTTTTTCTTCATCAGCAGCTACCTGTATTAAAGCGTCTTTTTCTCCCATGCCCTTAGCCCTTGCCTCTTTTAAGCCTGAAATAAAAGCATCATCTTTTTCCTTAATATCGATGTTAGAGGCATCAATATTCTGCTCAAGGCCGGTAATTTTTTCTTTTCTTTGAATTAGTATATTTCTGATTGGTTTGTATAAAACAACATTAAGTGCCCATATCAAAAACAGGAAATTTATGATTTGTATAAATAACGAACCATCTAAGCTTATCATTGAACTTCCTCCGCTACCGATTTTTTTTGAATAATTTATTAAAAATATATCTTCTAAAATATTTTAAAAGTTTAACTCCGCATTTCTATATATTAACTATTATAAATTGTCAAAGGTTTTTTTAATCTTTGCTATCTTTTTAACTCTTATTCAACCATAAACCTTCTCATGCTTACATTAATTAAAAGGCCTATACTTATCATAACGGTAATAAGTGATGAACCCCCATAGCTAACAAACGGTAATGTAACTCCTACGACCGGCATCAGTCCCATTACCATGCCAATATTAATAAATACCTGCCAGAATATCATTGCTGTGATACCGACTGAAAGTATGGTACCGAATGGTTCTCGACATCTATAAGCAACATTCAATCCCTTTATGATGAGTATCAGAAAAATAATAAGCATGATTACGGAACCTATTAACCCCCACTCTTCTGCCAAAACTGAAAATATAAAATCCGTGTGCTGTTCAGGAAGGAATGAAAGTGCATTTTGCGTTCCTTTCAAAAACCCCTTGCCGGATAACATGCCCGAGCCTATAGCAATTTTCGATTGTATAATATGATAACCGGTTCCAAGAGGATCCCTGTCCGGATCCAAAAATGTCAATATCCTCGCTTTCTGATATTCTCTCAAAAAAAACCAGACTAAAGGGATGCTTATTACACCCGCAACGATTAAGTATAAAAAGGAACGCCTCTCAATTTTTACAAAAACTGTCATAGAGCCGGCAATTAAAACAATCATTATGGCTGTTCCCAAATCCGGTTGTTTTACTATTAGAACAAAAGGAATTATTATCAGTAAAAAAGGATTAATAAGTTCGCGTAAAGTTAAGCCTGTTGTATTTGCATGTTTTGAATAATATCTGGCCAAGATTATTATTACAGCGATCTTTACCAGCTCAGATGGTTGAATTGAAAAAAATCCAAACTTCAGCCAGCGCATAGCACCTTTAGAGCCTTCACCAAATATTAACACACCAACAAGAAGAGAAATGCATAAAATATAAACTATGTGTCCCCATCGATCAAAGGTTTTGTAACTGAACAAAAAAGAAATAACTAAAAAAATTAATCCAACAAAATACCATACAAGCTGCTTATAATATTCCATCTGAGGCACCTGTGCTCCAGCCGTAACTGAACTATATAAAGTAACAAGCCCAAAAAAGCCCAGGATAAGAACTAAACTCAATAAGCTCCAGTCGAAGTTTTGTACAAGACGGCGGTCAAACATATTAATTCCCCAAATTACTTGTTTTATCGTAACCACTCAGGTTAGTTAGGCTGAAGGCTGAAGACCTTTAGGGAAAAGACTCCCGGAAGCCAATATTTTCTTAAAGCAGCCAAAAATTTTGTCTTAAACATAGAGAATAACGCTCAGGAATCATCTGTTTCCTTCAGCCTATAAAACACCTTCAACCGGGTGCAATACAAAAAAGTGACAACTATAGTGCATTTCATTTGACTTCGTACCAGAAAGGATATCAGTTAATTTTACAACAAAAAGATGAATTCGTTGATAAGTCGCCTTGTGGCGCGCACAACATATAGTGTCACGAAAGCCTTATTCAGACAATATACGGCATGAAGTCAAATGAAATGCACTATAACTAATCGTTGAACGAGTCTAATCAGCTTAAATGTCGAATGTCGAACAGGGAATGTCGAATTACGAAGGAAGGTACTTAATAATTTTAAAAAACCATCCACACTTCGACATTCATCATTCCCTGTTCGACATTCATCATTCAATTGGTGCTTCTTGGCACCGAAATAGTTACGTTTTGTTCTATATCGCTTTTTTGTATTGCACCCCCTTCAACCTTCAGCCTATCCTCTGATAAATAGGTTGTTATAAGCTCCCTCGCAAGTGGAGCGGCAGCATCAGAACCATGTTCGCCATGTTCAACAATAACAACTACAGCTATTTGGGGGTCCTTTGATGGAGCATAGGCTGCAAACCATGCATGTGGTTTTAAGTGATCCGGTTTATTTGCTTTATCGATAGAAGCATTATCATTACTGCCAGTCCTGCTTACAAGCTGAGCTGTCCCGGTTTTACCGCTGATATCAACATCATCAACATGTGCAATCCATGCGGTTCCTTTTCTTTTGTTAACTGTCTCCCAAAGCCCTTTCCTCACAATCTCTAACGTCCGTTGACTGGCAGGCAATTTTCCTGTAATCTTACTTTTGTTTTCATTAACGAGTTCACCTTCTGCTGTCTCTATCTTTTTAAGAATCAATGGCTTATACCTTATTCCTCCATTCGCTATTTCAGAAATCAAAGTCATCATCTGCAAAGGGGTTACAAGATTATAGCCCTGCCCTATGGCAACGGAAAGGGTTTCACCCAACTGCCATCTAATGCCTGTACGAGCCTTTTTCCAGGCAGCGGTTGGGATCAAACCCTTTGCTTCATGATCCAGGTCAATACCTGTTGCTGATCCCAGGCCACAAGCTCTGGCATACCATGCCAGTCTATCAACTCCCAGTTTTTGCCCGACATTATAAAAAAAAACGTCACAGGATTCAGCTAATGCCTTCACAACATCAACGTTATCGTGTCCTCTTTTTTTCCAGCATCTAAAAACCCGATTCCCGCACTTGTAATGTCCTGGGCAATAAAATGATGTATTTGCATCAATTATTCCTTCCTCAAGACATGCTATTGCCGTAACTATTTTATATACGGAAGCTGGGGGATACTCAGCATTGACTGCCTTGTTTTCCATTGGCCTGAATGGATTAGAAACAAGAGAGTCCCATTGTTCATGTGACATACCGTCAACAAATGCATTCTGATCAAATGCAGGGTTGCTGGCCATAGCCAGTATATGCCCTGTAGCCGGCTCCATAGCTATTATTGCGCCGGCTAAACCTTCCAAAAGCTCTTCAGCCTTTTTCTGGACTAAGTAATCAATTGAAAGATAAATATTATGGCCCGGAAAAGCTTCAACGGTTTTCAAAACTCTAACAACCAGCCCTGCCGCATTCACCTCAACCTGCCGCCCTCCACGCTTACCTCTCAATAGACCCTCATAAGTTTTTTCCACACCAAACTTTCCAATATAATCACCTGCTCTATAAGCAGAATATTTTCCCGATTTAAGCTCACCGGAACTAATCTCACCTAAATAACCTATTAGATGAGCCGCACTTTGCTTATAAATATAGTGTCTTCTTGGTTTAACGCTGACAACAATACCAGGAAGATTATATTTGTGGACCTCAATAGCAGCCAAAGCATCTCGCCCTATATCCTGTTTTAATAAGATAGGGGCATAGGATGATATTCCCTTGTTACGGCTGATTTTTGACATAAGCTCCGTTACCGGAACATCTATATATTGAGAGAGCATTTCAATTGTATGTTCAACAGGTTTGGCATCTTTCAAAATTATATTCAAATCAAATGATGGCCTGTTATCAACCAGCAGCTTTCCATTGCGATCAAAAATTATTCCTCTTGAAGGGTCTATATTTTGCAATCGTATACAGTTGTTTTCTGAAAGTCGTCTAAGCTCACTCCCTTCAATCACCTGGAGATAAAAGACGCGGGCAATAAGTACTAAAAAAGCCGTTAAGACTAAAAAGACAACCCCGGCCAAACGTCTTTTATACCAGTCACTATCGGTGCTCTGTAAATATTTGCTCAAAGTTCCTCTTTTATACTCTTCCTCAGGGCTCGGCCAATAACAACTGTGCATCCTGTTTGTGAATGGGTGCAATACAAAAAAGTGACATAAATTATATCAAGTAATTATTGAACCCGTTTAATCAGCTTAATGTCGAATGTCGTACAAGAAATGTCGAACTACGAAGGAAGGTAATTAATAATTTTAAAAAACCATCCACACTTCGATATTTATCATTCAATTGGCAGCATTCCTTCAATCATCAATCCCTCAATCCCTAAGCATTTTAGCTTTTTTCAGCAATCAGTCCATTAAACCATTTTTCCAATTTCTTATGAATATGATTTAAAAATGTTATAAAAAAGAAGCCGGTACATCCTGCCCATAGAATTTGAAAAACAACAGTCCTTATTGTAATTGCGAAAAACTGCGAATCCGGATCTGACATAGAAACACCGGCTATAAATATGATATTTTCCATCAATACGCCGGCAACAATAATAAACAGCAACAAAATATTATTGCGTGCATGTAAATATTGAATAACTAACTTAACAACAATAAACAGCCAGAAATATGTTGTTAAATACAGGCCAAAAGGCCCTCCTGAAAGATTATCCATTAAAAATCCCAGTGCAAGTATAAAAAGGATGCCTTCATGAGCAGGGCGGAACAGACCGAGATAAATAATAAAGGGGATTAAAAGGTCATAAAAATTATTGAATAAAGGGATATGGGGTATAATTGTTGTCTGAAAAATTACAAGGCAGAAACAGACGCAGACATAAAAACAATAGGTCATTGCTTACTCACAAAATCATGTTTTGGAGAACCCAATACTACTAAAACTTCTTCAAGTTTTTCAAAATTTACATAAGGCGTAACCGTTACTTCTTGAAATATACCTGAATTACGCTTGACAATTTCCGTAACACAACCAACACGTAAGCCTTTAGGAAAAACGCCATCTAAACCTGAAGAAACAACTGTGTCTCCAACTTTAACATCATGCTTTCTTAATACATATTTAGAAAGACATCTTCCGTCTGATTGGCCCTTGATAAGCCCTCTGGCCCTGGTTCTCTGAACTAAAGCATCTACAGCACTATTCCGGTCAATAATCAGCAAGACCTTGGAATAATTGCGACTGATATCTATAATCTGCCCTGCAATGCCTTCAGGCACTACTACAGGCAAACCCTTTTCAACTCCATCGGATTTGCCTTTATCTATGATTATTGTTTTAAACCAAGGAGAGGGATCCTGGCCGACAACTTCGGCGACAAGGACCTTATTAGTCATAGTTTTTCGAAAATTCAATAAGTTACGGAGTCTAAAATTGGAAATTTCTACTTCACGATACTTATTGTTTTTATCTGTGGCCTGGTTTATCGCTTTTTTAAGATTATCATTCTCTTTTGCAACTGAAACCAGAAAAAAATAATGGCCCCATATATTTTTAAAAAATTGAACGGATTTGGTAACGGTTTTCTGAAAAGGAGCAATAAAAAAAATAGCGGTCCGCCCGGACCCATAGGAAGAATATCGACTACTGTTAACTGAAAGGATTATGATGTTAACAACGATCAAGGCAACCGCACCAACTATTATAACCATTTTTTTCGAAAACATGAAACTATATGATCATAACTTGTTTGAGTAGTTCAATACTGTCAATAACTTTACCGGAGCCTAACGCAACTGTGGATAATGGGTCATCAGTTATTGTTATTGGAAGATTTGTCTCCTCCCTCAGAAGCTTGTCTAAATTTTTTAACAGAGCACCGCCACCTGTTAATACAATTCCTCTATCAACTATGTCGGCAGCCAGCTCAGGCGGAGTTTGTTCAAGAGCTATTTTTACAATTTCAACTATGGCGTCTATCTGCTCAGAAATTGCGACCCTTATCTCTTCGGAATCAATGGCAAGAATTTTAGGTATCCCTGATGCAAGGTCTCTTCCCTTGACCTCAATTGTTTCCAAATTCTGGGGGTCCGGGTAAGCGTTACCTATTGTTGTTTTAATAATCTCGGCTGTTCTCTCTCCAATCAACAGATTGTATTTTCTTTTGATATACTGTATTATTGCTGCATCCATTTTATCACCAGCCACTCTGATAGACCTGCTGTAAACAATTCCTGCCAGAGAAATCACAGCAACTTCAGTTGTACCGCCACCGATATCGACCACCATATTACATATAGGTTCTGTAATAGGAAGTCCCGATCCTATCGCAGCAGCCATAGGCTCTTCAATTAAAAACACCTCACGGGCTCCCGCTGATTCAGCCGATTCCTTAACAGCACGCTTTTCAACCTGAGTAATTCCCGATGGTACTGCAACAATAATTCTTGGCCTGACAAATGTCCGCCTGTTATGCACCTTGTGAATAAAATGACGCAGCATTGCCTCAGTGACTTCGAAATCAGCAATAACGCCATCTCGCATTGGACGAATGGCTACTATATGTCCTGGCGTCCTTCCCAGCATATTTTTCGCCTCAAGCCCTACTGCCAATACTCGGTTTTTCAACCTGTTATCAGTACGCACAGCAACAACCGAGGGTTCACTTAACACAATGCCCTTGCCTTTAACATAAACGAGTGTATTTGCAGTACCTAAATCAATGGCAAGATCATTTGAAAATATACCTAAAATACCATCTAAAAATAAACTCATGGCTCCTCATTCTCGCTCGTAACCAGCGCATATGTTATTAGATTAAGTTAATAATGAATCACTACCAAAAATATCCTGTTATTACAAATAAAAATTATAATCAGAAATTTACAAAATAATTTCCATCACAGTATCGTGTAATATCGGCCTGAATTTCTTTATCTTATTATTATCGCGTGATGGATGTACACGGTTTGTTAAAAGTATAACAATAATTGATTGATCGAGATCCATCCAGAACGATGTCCCGGTAAAACCAAGATGCCCTATACTCCTTTTAGAAAAAAGACTGCCACAGCTCGAATCAGATAAAGATGGTGTATCAAAACCAAGTGCCCTGTCTGAACCTTGCTGCCGTTCAAAAAACTTGTTTATCAACTCTTTTTTAAAATCATGTGAATGTTCATGGAAAGCGACTAAAAGTGAAGACAAGAGAACCTTCACATCCATAGCGGTCCCGAAAAGACCGGCATACCCGGCTATACCCCCTACAACATAGGCATTATCATCGTGTACCAAACCATTTAGAAGTATTTTGCGCCAGGGGCAAAGTTCTGTAGCGGCAAAACAATCCATATAATTCTCAGAATTAAGGTTTAAAAAAAAAAGATGCTCAAGCCCAAGGGGCCTATAAATGTCTTGGATTACGAAATAGTCTAAAGATCTTCCGGATACCTTTTCAACAATCCATTCAAGAACCATAAATCCAAGATCGCTATATAATACATTTTTACCTATAGGATGTATAATGGGTTCATTTATGAGAAAGTTCCTTAAAGCATTTTTTCGAAAATTATACGGAATTTTTAGCAACTCAATATAATATGGTCGATAATCAGATAGACCTGAATTATGACAAAGAAGATTTCTAATAGATATTTTTTTCTTATCCGTATTTCTAAATTCAGGCAATACTGTTCCAAGATTTTGCTCAAGATCCAGCTTTCCCTGCTGAATCAACTTCATCACCGCCAGTGTGGTTGCAAGGGGTTTTGTAAGGGACGCCAAATCAAAAACAGTATTTTTTGTCATTATGCGTTTTGAGAATATATTTGCATATCCATAAGCCTCAAAAAAAACAATTGAATCATTTTTTGAAACCAGAAGTACCCCTCCAGGGAATACCTTGTCTTTGACGCCCTTTCTCATCAAATCATTAATTTGAGACTTAGGGCTTTTGGTAACTGTGAACTGTGAACCGTAAACCATTACCATCTATGCTGTAGCCGCTTCATGAAATGAAAGTAAACTCCTGTCAGAATCAAGAGTTGCTGTAATTCCAAACGGAATAGTAATATTGTTTCTCCCATGTCCTGCTTCAAGGCCGGCAAGAATAGGAATATCATCATCCTTGAAAATATTATCAACAACGCTGAAAACTTCTTTAATCTTACCGCAATCTTCAAAAAAGCCAAGAACAAGGCCGGCAATACTGTCAAAACATCCAGCCATTTTCATCTGAGTCAGCATTCTATCGATTTTATATACGGCCTCCCCCCTGTCTTCAAGAAAAAGAATATGATCTTTAAAACCGGGCTGAAAAGGAGTCCCCGCCAGGTGGCACAAGGTAGCAAGATTCCCTCCTGAAACAATTCCCGAAGCCAAACCATGTCTAAGTGCAATGCCGTTTTTTATTGTTATTTCAAGCTTACTGTCTGAAAAAAAAGCAGCCATCATTGATTCTTTCGTCTTTTGAGAAGCATCAGCCATAGTTGTTACCATTGGGCCGTGAAATGTTACAAGGCCGCACTTTGTATGTATAGCAGATAAAATTGCAGACACATCGCTGAATCCAACAAAAATTTTTGGATTATTCCGTATGATGTTATAATTCAATAATGGAAGAATTCTTATCGAGCCATATCCTCCTCTTGCACAAATAATGGCCTTTATTGAACTGTCTGCAAAAAGCTTATTCAACAAATTTGCCCTATGAACATCAGACCCGGCAAGATATGTATTTTTGTCAAATATATCATCTAAAACAGATACACATAACCCCATTGATTCCAAAACACGAACACCAAGATTATAATTCTCCTTATCAAAAGGGCTGGCTGGAGCGGCGATTCCGACCTTATCGCCAGGTTTAAGTCGAGCAGGTATTAGTGTATTTTTTGATTTCATATTAAAACGACCTGTACATCAACATTTGGACGGCAATGATTCTAGGTCATGGGTTTCAAAGTAGATAGAACAACCATCATTAGGGTGCAATACAAAAAAGTGACATAGAACAAAACGTGACCAAATCGGTGCCAGGAAGTGCCAATTGAATGAAAAATGTCGAACGGAGAAAATTGAATATCGAAGTATGGATGTTTTTTTAAATTATTAAGTACCTTCCTTCGTAATTCGACATTCCTTGTTCGACATTCGACATTAAGCTGATTAAACGGGTTCAACAATTACTTGATATAATTTATGTCACTTTTTTGTATTGCACCCCCATCATTAAACAGGAAAAAATATTTTTTTACATTCTTTTACAGGTAATCTAAGCCTTTTAAGAGCTATTTCCGCAACCTGTGATACTGGATCATACATCTGCGAAACAGGAGGATTGTAAGCAAGCTCGGCATCCATAATATCATAGACGGTCATGCCGCCGTGCATGGCAAGCGCAAACAAATTAATTCTCCATGCAGCGCCTTCCTTCCCCACAGCCTGCGCACCCAGGATCTTTCCGGTGCTTGATTCAACAATGACTCCAATGCTGATTTCTTCAGCATCAGGCATATAATGGGGCTTTATCTCCCGTTTTGTAAAAAATGCCCTTGCCTCATAGCCCAGACTTTTTGCGGTTTCCAGAGTATAGCCGGTTGAAGCAATTTCAAGACCGCCTATAACTGTAACAAATGTGTTCAAAGCGCCCGGATAAGAGCTGTTGCCTCCTGCTGCATTTATTCCAGCCGCCATCCCCTGCCGGTAAGCAGAGGTGGCAAGCTGCATAATGGTTGGCGTCCCATCTATCCGGGAATAAGTCTGTACAAGATCGCCAACTGCATACACATCTTTTACAGATGTTTCCATCCTGTTGTTTACAACAACTGATTTTCTTTCCGTTCTTGCGCCTGCCAATTCAGCAATCCTTGTATTAGCCTTCATCCCCACAGCCATAACAACGATGTCACAGTCTATATTTTCGCCCGCAATTTCTACTGACTCTACTTTATGTTTTCCATTTATGCGGTCTATGCCCTTACCAAAAAGAACTCTGATTCCAAGCTTCTCAAGATGCTCGACTATAATACTCCCCATTGAGGGTTCCAGATTTCGCGGAAAAGGAGGAGGGGTTCTCTTTGTTACCGCCACATCAAGTCCCAGTTTCTTCAGCCCCACCGCAACCTCCAGGCCTATAGAGCCTCCGCCTACGACAAGCGCTTTCTTTTTGTTGGAAGATTTGGCGGCCTGAAGAAGAGCTTCACTGTTATCAATATCAGATACAAAATGAACTCCTCTGCCCGCAAGCTCCTTTGCACCGGGAACTCCGAGAATAATCGGCGATGCGCCTGTTGCAAGTATCAGCGAATCATACTTAATCTCCTTCTCCTTTGAAGTCGCCAGGTCAAGCACTTTTACTGTTTTTCTTTTTGCATCAACGGAAACAACTTCGTGAAAAAGGAGCTTGCCCAACCTGTTTCTTACTTCAGGCACATTATATTTCAGCTCATCAAAATCTTTAACAACGCCTTCAATAACAAAGGGAAGACCGCATGGAGAAAACTGATCAAAATTTCTCTTCTCAATAATGGTTACATGGCACTTTCGGTTATAACTCAGAGCGCTCTTTGAAGAATAGAGCCCGCCTGCTCCAAGACCGACAATTACTATTTCCATACTATCACTATCATCCTGTAAGACACGGTTTGCGGGCAGCGCTTACTTCATCAAGTCTTCTTACCTTGCTTTTGCCTGGAGCATTGTGCAGCAAGTCCGGGGCCTCCTTTGCTTCGTTAGCAATGGCCTTAAATGCCTCAATAAATTTGTCGATATCTTCTTTTGACTCTGTTTCCGTTGGCTCAATCATTATTGCCCCGTGAACCACAAGCGGAAAATAAACGGTTGGAGGATGAAAGCCGTAATCCATAAGGCGCTTGGCCATATCAAATGTGGTAACGTGGTCGTCCCTCTGTTTTTCATCGGAAAACACGCATTCGTGCATACACGGCCTGTCATATGCGAGGTGTAAAGTATCCTTCAGGCTTTCCTTTATATAATTTGCATTTAAAACAGCAAGCCGGCTGGCCATCTTCAGATCTTTCGGCCCCATACTTACGATATAACTGTAAGCCTTAATCATGACTCCAATATTTCCGTGGAAAGCCTGCACTTTGCCAATAGATTCGGGATAATTATCAGAAAACGCATAATTGCCTTTATCTTCAACAATACGGGGAACGGGCAGAAATTGCTCAAGCTGCTTCTTCACACAAACCGGCCCCGAACCCGGGCCTCCTCCACCGTGGGGTGTGGAAAATGTCTTGTGTAAATTCAAATGCATCACGTCAACTCCGATTTTTCCCATCTTCACTATACCCATTACAGCATTCAGGTTTGCGCCATCACAATAAACAATTCCTCCTTTGGAATGAACAATTTCAGATATTTCCCTGATGTTCTCTTCAAAAAGGCCAAGCGTGTTCGGATTTGTCAGCATTATTCCAGATGTGTCTTCATCCATTAAATCAGCAACAGACTCAACAGAAAGAATTCCATTTTCATTGGACTTAACCTCTACGGAACTATAACCACACAGGGTTGCAGTTGCCGGATTTGTGCCGTGGGCTGTATCAGGGACAAGAATCATGGAACGCTGCGCACCTCTGTTTTTATGATAAGCATGAATAATTAACATGCCTGTAAGCTCTCCATGCGCTCCCGCAGCAGGCTGAAGGGTTACTGCATCCATGCCGGTAATTTCAGCAAGATATTGCTCAAGTTCATACATCATCCTCAGCGTTCCCTGGGAAAGATCTGATGGAAGTAGTGGATGAGCTCCGGCAAGGCCTGAAAGTCCTGCCTGTCTTTCGTTTGTCTTTGGACTGTATTTCATGGTGCACGAACCCAGCGAATACATACCTGTATCAACCCCGAAATTCCACTGGGAAAGTCTGGTGTAATGTCGTACTACATCAACCTCGCTCAAATCAGGGAAATCAGGGCCTTCTCCGGCTAATTCATTGTCGAGGGGGAAAGATTCAACATCTTGCCGCGGCAAAGAATAACCGCATCTTCCTTTTTTGCCTTTTTCCCAAAGCAGCGGCTCATTTAAAATAAGTCCTGTGGCGCCTGCAAATTCTTTCATGATTTAACCTCCCTGACAAGAGCATCCATGTCGTTTTTCGACATGGTTTCCGTCGCGCATAAAAGATAGTGGCCTGTAAGTTCCGGATAGTATTCAGTTAGAGGAAGACCTGCTACAATTTTTTTCTTTAGAAGACGATCATAGACAGAATCAAAACCTTCGGGGAATTCCACCACGAATTCATTAAATGTCGGGCTTTCAAAACTAATTTTAGATCCTGCTTTCTTCAATTCCTGCTTTAGATATTCAGCCTTGTCATGATTAAGCTCAGCAAGTTTCTTTATTCCGGTACCTCCCACTGAGGCCATATAAATTGCGGCCGCAAGCGCACAAAGGCTGTTATTGGTACAGATGTTGGAAGTGGCCTTCTCGCGGCGAATATGCTGTTCCCTTGTTGCAAGTGTGAGAACAAAACCTCTTTTTCCATCAAGATCTTTGGTCTGACCGACCAGACGTCCCGGCAGGCTACGCATATATTTCTTTCTGCTGGCAAGCATGCCAAGAGCCGGTCCGCCGAATGAACGGGGAATACCCATGCTTTGACCTTCACCGCATACAATATCGGCGCCCTGACTGCCTGGATTTTTTAACAGCCCGTATGAAAGAGCTTCTGTGAAGCATGTAATAAAAAGAGCGTCTTTATTGTGAACCTTCTCTCCAGCCTCCTTAAGATTTTCAATGCATCCAAAAAAATTGGGGGACTGAACAGCAACAGCCGCAAGATCATTTAGTTCCACAAGCCCGGCAAGGTCTGTTAAACCGTTCTTGAGATACGGGAGCTCAATTACTTGATATCCGGTCGGCTCAAAATAAGTTCGAACCACTTTTCTATACAGAGGGTGAATCAAACTTGAAACAGCCACCCTTTTTTTTCTTGTTATACGAACAGCCATAAGAAGCGATTCGGCAAGAGCTGTCGCCCCGTCGTAATGCGAGGCAGTTGCCACCTCCATTCCTAAAAGACGGGCGGCAAGTGTCTGATACTCGTAAATTGCCTGAAGTGTTCCCTGGCTGACTTCCGGCTGGTAGGGAGTATAAGAAGTTACAAACTCCGACCTGCCAAGCAGGAAAGATACTGAAGCGGGAATATAATGTTCATAGCTGCCCGCACCCATGAAAACCTTATAATCCGGTGATACGGCCATAGCATCGGAAAGAGCGGACATATGAGAGTCTAATTCCCACTCAGTCAAGGCATCGGGCAGGGCCAAGTCATCCTTACTGAGGCAATCATCAGGTATTGTTGAAAAAAGATCATCAATATTATCAGCTCCAACAACCTGTAGCATTGATTTAATATCTTCGCTGGTATGAGGAAGAAAACGCATTTATTCTGTTCCTTTCAATCTTTCCAGGCAGGCTTCAGTTGTCATCAGTGCATCCATTTCAGAAGGATTACCGGGATTGATCACAACAAACCACCCATCGCCATAGGGGCTGTTGTTTACCAGTTCAGGAGATTCTTCAAGATCATTGTTAACCAAAACGATTTTACCGCCGACCGGCATATAACATTCTGAGACAGCTTTAACAGATTCAACAGTTGCAAATACTTCTCCCTTTTTAAAAGTATCTCCTTCCTGCGGCAGTTCAACAAAAACAATGTCACCCAACTGATCCTGAGCATAGTCGTCAAGACCAACTCTAACTTTATCATCCTCAATCCTGGCCCATTCATGATCATCCGTATAGCGAAGATCTGCCGGCAAATTCAATTCACTGATCTCTTTCATAGTTTCTCCTTTTGTAACACTTTAGCGCTTTTAAATATTATTTTTTTGACGGGATTTACAGGATATTCAGGATTTAAATTATTGCAATACTAATAAAATAACATATCTGTAAATCTGAAAAAAAGCAAGAAGCAGAAGCTCGCCCTATATGGATGTCATAGAGGCTCCACTAATAAGAATATGTTTTGCTTGACAAAAAAGTACTTTTTTTTATATTGTGGTAAAAAATTGGTAGCAATTAGTATAACATCTATACCATGGAAAAAATAAGGAGGGGGTATGGCAAAACCTAAGGCTACAATGTCATTTAAACAAAGCCGTAAAGCCTTGTTGGATAAAATGACTTCAAAGGCTAAGGGGAAAACTGAGGAGAAAGTGATTCATTTTCGTAATAAAGATGTGCCAAATTTCTTGCATGATCTGGATGTTTTTGAAAAAAAATCACGAAAAAGTGTCTTAATTGTTAAATAAGTTAAAATTGATTTTTACAGGATAAAGCGCATCAGATGATGCGCTTTTTTTTTGATATGATCCTATTGTTGCGAAAGTATCTTCAAGGTCGATTATATTGGTTGATCGAGCTTTCTGTCCCAGAACTCTTTTCGGCTAATCGTCGCAAGGTTGGAGAAGTTCTTCTACGTGCTGACGTTGATCCTGGGATTAAAAGAAATTTTAATAATTTTGTAATAGCTCGCTTGCCTGATAATTTTGTTCTTTATGATGGCGGCGGTCCTTCAAACCCACGATATACTTTTATTCCATCGGGGGTAAAGAGCCATGTTGAGCTATATGGAACGACAAAATAGAGTAGAATTTTTAAATAATTTACATGCAATTTGTATAAAGAATCCACCCCCAGAGATAATGCCATATGGCACAAAGACAGGGGAGGATTTTTTGCACCTCATCTTACAACATGTTCTACCCAAAGGATTTCGGAGAGTCAGGGACTATGGGTTTCTTCATGGTAATGCAAAAAAGTTACTGTCTCTGGTGCAATTGATTTTGCATGTTGTCATTGAAGTGATTAAGCAGCGTCCAAGACCTGTTTTTAAGTGTCCGCGTTGTCAGTCGCCAATGGTTATTCTGGGATTTCGTCTAACTGCATGGAAACCAGGATAGCTCTTTTTTATGGCAAGGGCTTGCAATTCATTCAAAACAGGAGGAAAAACTTTTATGAAATAGTTAATTTTTTAAAAGCCTATTGCAGGTTAAGGCACTCCCTCGCCTTGAAAAAAGTGCGCTTCTTGAAGACGCACTTCCTACCCCTTGTTCAAAAAAAGATATTTCCTTCTATACAGAATATGCAGATACACTACACCGGGCTTGTCCAACAACCGGATAAGATTGTGGTTCGCTACACTCACACAATCTATCCTTATTCGTTAGAAATAATGGTTATAAGCAAGGTTTTGCTTTCTTTGAATTCAAAGCGCTTGTATTTCTAAAGTCGAAGAAAAGACAGTTTCGGTTACAATAATTGTAACTGTTCACGGAACGTTGAAATTGGGAATTTGGGCTTCATGCTTTTGTACTGTTTAGGTATTCAAGCAGGATAGGGAAATCTCACCGAAATCTCACCATAGTCATCAGTATCAACATCACCATTCGCGTAAGCCTTGTGCCATCCTTCCGGTACCGGCATCTTGTCGTACAGGTAATCCCGCCATGCTTCTAAAAAAAGCCTGCGACATCCCATAAAATCAGCCGCACATATTACCTTATCACCTGTTGAAGATGCAAGATTGTCCAACCAGCGACTTCCTTCCTCTGAACGTAGGAGATGGTGGTCGATAATTAATGCTGCAACGCTTCCGGCAAGGCGGACAGCATTATAATGTGCTCTTTCCTTCTGTTCAGGTGTCAGGTATGACAGATATAATGGTGGGCCTGATACGAGTACAATATCAGGTTTCCAATGCAATATATGAGATATGGAATCATCATAAAGAAGCTGGATATCAGAAGCATGAACAAAAACTTTCTTACCGTCTTGAATACGTGTCATCATAACCATTCCAAGAACGCTATCTTTTTCACCATGCGGTTGGGGGCCTGAGAAAGTCATCAACCCATTTATTTGTCCTTCAACAACAGGAAGTTCCATGTTCAGTAATCTGGACAGGTCATAGTAGCGCATAGATATTTTGTCGGAAGCATCACCAGGATCTTTGCACCAGAAACGGGTGTTCCGGCATGCTTCAATGACCATTCGTGCATTGAGTTGATAAGGATTAGGATTCACCAGGGGTATATGGTCGCCGTGATAATGGCTGATGACCACATCGGTGGCGCTTTTAAGTGACTCAATTATTTTATCTCTAATCTTTGCACCTGCAGCAACCTGAAAAGGATGCGGCAGCTTACCGTGGCGACTATAACCTAAAGCTACCCCGGGATCGATAATGATTTTACGATCCTTTACTGTTACCACTACGCAAAGCCCACGAACCCCAAGAGATTCTGTACCGATTATCTCAATTTGCACGGGTATTTTCCTGCCTGGTTCAAATAACTGTCACAGAAGATAATTTATTGTAATAATTTGTCTTGTCACTTGATCCTCATAATCTCTCATCGTTGTAAATGTGACTTATTTTTTCTTTTACCCATGAGCGTACTAATTGAGCCCTGTCGATGCCCAAATGCTGCCTGATAAATATGTCAACATGGGAGTTCTCCTTTTATGCTGTTACCTTTTTTACTGCCCCCTCTTGTTTTACAGAAAGAAGCCTTTTGTCAAGAGTGTAAACACGACCCCTCTGTTTTCTTTACTCATCGGTAAAATTGCTGTCCATTGCAAACCTCTCCTTAAAACGACTGATTCAATTCCTTGTCTTCCTTCTTTTCATCAAAATTTCTGATAGATTAACACCTAAGTTGAGCGATTTTTTGCGAAGAAATGGAAAGGGGGTCTACGTTTGACTCTTATTTATTTTTAACAAGAGTCAAACGTAGACCTGACTTTCTTGGCGGCGCGATGAGAAGCGGTTGATAGTGGTCATATCGTCTACAGGTGTTGGAGCCATCCTTTGCGCTCAAGGATGTTCCAGGAGAGCCTGATATGCTTTTCCTGAAACATGCGCTTGCGGTTGTTCCATCTATAAGTTTTACTGACCGCCTGGTCGGCTGTTGTGGCGCCTTCGTGGGTTGCGACCCAGTGAACAGTGGAGAGAAGTTCCATGCCGAAAGGTGTTTCAAAGCCGGAAATGAGATCGACAACCCTTTGAAAATGGTTCCGGGTGGAAGGATGATCTTCAAGAAAACTCTCCGCTTGTGGAAGAATCTCGGGAAGCAGGTTGATCTCCCGTTCAGGATTGTCCTCCGCATCGCCATATCCGCTAATGAAATGCCCTTCCATAAGGGTCAACACATGGCGCAAGTTCTGGGCATACGGTCCATAGAGGCCCTTGTTGTACTGAAGTTTCAATCCCTCTCCAGCCTCCTGCATAAAATACATCAATTTGTGCATCTCCAGAAGCGTCACATAAGGATCCATGACCGCCGCAAGATAACGGCGCATCAAAACGAGCAGCGCGGCTCGCCCGACAGTCAAGCCCGGCGTCTTCTTGGAATGGACCATTTTTTTTGCAGGAGGCGCCCCTTTAGGTTCATAGAGGAGAACCTGCACATCAGTCAGGTCCTGAAAGGCCTCTTCGATTCTGTCCCGGACATCCTCCCAGCGCAAGCCGCCAAGGCCGCAACCAAGAGGGGGAATGGCAATGGAATGGATGTTTCTTTTGCGCACCTCTGCAACCAGTGTCTGTAGTCCGGCCTCGATGTCCTCCATCCGGCTCTTGCCTTTCCAGTGGCGTTTGGTTGGAAAGTTGATCACATAACGCGGGTTGTGGAGGAGGTTAAGATCATAGATAAACATCTTGCCCGGCTGCAGTTCCTTCCTGTCGCATACCGCCTTATAGCGCTTGAAATTTTCGGGGAAAAGCTTCTTGAACTGGAGGGCAATCCCCCGACCCATGACCCCGACACAGTTCACGGTGTTCACCAGCGCCTCGGCATTTGCGCATAATATGTCACCTTGTGTTAATTCAATCATGAGTGCCTCCTTATATAGTTAATAATACCATGGTCTTTCGATAGTCACGACTGGTTTATGCTGAGCATTTTGAAGAATGGAGTTGACTTCATTAAGTCTCTCCTCATTCAGAACGCCGATTTTTTCAACCAGATGCCAAGGGCTGGTATCGTGAATCAAGAACTCCGCCTGCTTGCCTTCTTTAACCAGCGGAACACGAAAATCAGTTTCATTGACCGCATCCCAGTCTATTTCGCCCAACTGATTGCGGTTATTATAGAAATCAGTATAGTAACTACCGGCATTTCGGTCAGAGAAAGCCCAGCGTACCCCGTGTTGATCCGCCCAACATATAGTCGACTCCATATCTATCTGCATATGAATGATAGGGCGTTGCCCCCCATGATAGAGCATATCAATGTGATTGTTTTTGTGAATGATAAAGAGCATGATAGATCGGGGACAGAAATAGAACGGCACATAGTCGCCAACTTTGGTGCCTGGGTGACACTGCACGTCAATCTCGAACAACCGCCTACGTTTAATTTCGGTCATGCCGATGGAGGTCTGGCCACCACCCTGCTTAACACGCCGCCCATCGGCTTCGATGCAACCAGCAGCCACAATGGAGGCGAGATTGTTGACATGGGTGATATGGTAGATTTTCGGCTGGGCCGATGGTGTTGTCATGCAATCCTCACTTATCCCAATCGCTGTCTTTTGTCCATGACTGATAGAACTTAATCCTTTCCTCTCTCTCCTGTTTATCCTGTTGGTAGTTTTCAAAATCTTTATGAATCCGCTCTGAATATTTTTTGATATGTTTTTTAAGTAATGATGAATTCATAATTTCACCTTTGTTCTTCACTCTCCAGCAGATTCTGTCAAGAATGAAGACACTTCTGGTACTTCTAATAATTGGCGTAACATTTTAGAGCAAGGGCTGGACAAACGGGTTGGAGGAACCCCGAGCAAAGGAACATTTGTCATCTCTTTTAATCTGCCTTTAAGTTTGCCGTCTTTGGCTAAACTAAGTTTATATTCCCGGTCTTTAGACGAACGTAAAGCATTCCAGGCATTTTTCTGAAATGCAACGGCAATACCATTCGGCGTCAAGAACTTTTGGGCGCATTCAATGACTCTGCGACTTTCTTCCTTTTCAAGCTCCCTCATCGCTTTAGCGCCTATTAGTTTTTGAACCCCGGCTATTCCTGACCATGGACCGCTTGGAGCACTTGGTATGGATATAAAAACACAGAGTCCGATCCGAAAACCAGATTTATAATCAAGATTCAATAACTGATTTTTCCGGTGTTTGTTTAATGCTGAAACAGATAGTTTTTTATCATATGGAAGATCGAGAATTCCCGCCGGCTGTAGAATGTGTTTCCAGAAACGATGCTCTTTTTTATCTCCTTCAAACGAAAAAAACATCCCCTCTTTTACTGAATGGCTGGCAGGATTTCCAAAGACAAGCAGAAGCGGGGGCCTATTATCAAGTTTCGTGGGGATTAGTTGCTCAGAATGATAAATTAAATAGTCACCTTCGCGTTTAAATATGTCTCTGTTACAGGAATCAGATTCAAGAAAAGCTTCCCACTTTTTTTCAAATCTCTCTCGTTCTCGTTTTTTTGTGGCAGGAAATAATTGTTTAAGATCGATTCTGCATAGGAGCTTTATCTGATCTATTTGTCGATATGAAAGTATGACACCTGACATATTGGCAGCCTTTATACATCTATTTGTCGGGTTATTTACTTATTTATGGATGTCCCGGAAATTCCACAAATATAGTTATCCCATAATCATCTTGGCTATGGCTTTAATAGTTTTGGAATCAGCTTCATCGCGAATAAATCTGAAAAGTGAATTTTCTAAAAAAGTATTGTCATGATATTTAGTTATGTCATCCTGATCAAGTGTGTTTATGTACTTATCAAGTGCCATTTTTACGGCTTCTTCAGTCCAGGGTCCATTATTGTTACTAAAATTTCTGGCTGTTTTAATAAACCTCGTAAGCCAACTATCATATTCCTCTTCAAAAATATATTTTCTATAACGATTTCTAATTTGAAAAATATCATCCCAGGTATGGACTTCTTCGATATCGGGGACAAAAGAGATGTACCAGTCGCCTTTCCTGTTATTTACTGTAGGACAGGAGCTTCCATTTAGCTTGACTTCAATAGAGGTGCCATTCAGTTGAAAAGGGTAAAAAGCCTTACGTCGAGACCCATCTTCTTTATGTAAAACATCTTTTTTCTTTTTATAGATTGAATTACAGTCTCTCCCCATTGGTATTAAATTCTGCATATTAACAGCTGCAAGGGGGTAGATATCTTTACATAAGTAATGATCATAATCCTGTTTATAATCTTCATAATGCAGGAATTTTTCAATTCCACAAAATGGGCATACTTTTAATGGAATTGCTTCATGAAAATTTTGATAATGATCTTTAATATGGCCTACAGAATTTAATGTTGTTTCATACATATAAACAAACAGCTTTTTAGTCGCTTTGCGAATTTTTGCGGGGAGGTCAGAAAGTATAAAGCATGCTTCATTGTTTTCAACTTGATCTTGAATCTTGTTGCAGCAACAGAATGCATTGCATACGTGTTTACGTTCTTCACTTGTTAACTTTATAAATACTTTGAAAAAATCTGATAAATGCTTTTTTAGCTTAGGCGCACGGTTAATATACATTCTAAAATTTTCATCACATAGATTTACATCAAACTGTTTTATATTTTCATCTATGTCTTCGAGTGTTTTAAAAAAATTTCCAATATAATCTTGAAGAAGGTTTACCGGATGTTCAATATAGACAGTTTCAAAAAGCATTATTTCTTTTCCTGTTCAGACAGCTCTTCGATTCTTTGATATAAATAAAACTTTTCGATGGAGTCACCAAACCTAGACATTTTTTTTGCTATTTGATCTTTGTTATTTGATTTTTGCAGGGTGCGAATTTCTTTTAATGATTTGTCAGCAAGGGGAGGTGAAATATCAAAAGCAATTTTCAAGAGCCTATCAAAAGACGCCCCATAAGTTTCTTCTTGGGGTTGCTCAATTTTAATGCCTTTATTGGTCAGTTTAAAAATATAGACGGTTTCACTATGAAAGTCAGATAATATAAACGGGGAATGGCTTGTAACAAAAATACATTGCTCTTTCTTTTTTTTCAACTCATTGAGAACAGTCATAAAAAGGGAGCGCCACTTGGGATTAAAATGAGATTCCGGTTCATCCATTAGAAACAAAATCCCATCATCGTCAATCATCATCAAGGAACCAAAGATTTGAATAAATTGATGTTCACCATCTGACAAACTCACATAGTCAACCGGATCATTTGAACTTTTAATTTTCAACTTTACATTTTCAAATCGAAATACTTTGTCAGTTTCAGGAACTGTAGGGGGTTTTAGGACGAGTTTGTGTTCTTTTCTTAATTTTTTGATATTCTGAAGATCTTTCTTTTTTATAATTAAATTATTTAAAAGTTTAATCTTGTATAGGACGGAATATAATTTGAAGGCATTCTTGAAAAAATATTTAAAGGCAAATTTGGTTGCATCATTCACATAATAATCAAAAGTATATATTTCCTCATCTTTTATGTGATTGTAACATGTGGTACATTTTTTAAAATTTTCAATGTAATCTTCTAATTCTCTGGTGAGTTCAATTCCATTTTTTCCTGGAGCAGCCTTATGGTTTAGTTGAATTATTATTCTGAAAGATTTTAGTTTTTCAATATTAATATTTTTCGAAAATATTTTTAAATCCGATTCCGGGCGCAATAGAAAATTCGCAGCAAATATGGAAATGTTTGTATTATAATCTAAAAATAACAGTCGAGTGTCAGGAACCTTGCGGTAATCAACACTTTCTGGATTTAATGCCAGCCTTGAAACATAATCTGCGTAATCATCATATGAATCCTTATAGGGAATGCTGAGTGTTTCATTTTCACCTGAAGTATAACCGATTATTTTTGTGGGCAAAATTTCTGATATTTCATTACCGTTATATATTTCAGTCTTTTTGTCAGAATTAATTAAATATACTTTTGGTGGACCTTTTTGAAGACGAGAAATGAAGATGTGTTTTTGGTTTCCATTATTTTTAATCAAATACTCGATTTCAAATAGAATATCTGTTTCAAATTTTTTATCCTGAAAATTATTGTAATAGGCATCTAAGGCATAAAATATTTCAGCAAGAACTTCTAATAATTGCGACTTTCCAGATCCGTTTACTCCAACAAGGCAGAGGGGTTGCAAATATTCATTATTATTTGAATAAAACGACTGATCGAAGCCATACAATAATTTAAAATTCCCTGCAGATTTGATATGTAGTCTTTTAATTTTCATTTTTTTAATTGGTATGTAATGACTTCTTCGTTCTCATCAAATTCCATAGTTAATTTGCTTTCCAATAATTCAAACAACGCATCTTTTAATTCATCATATGATAATTCTGAAATATCTTTTAATTCATTAGCCTGAAAGGTTTTATTGCCATACTTGTTTTTAATTTCTTCTAATAATACCTGTGTGTTGCCAGAGGGACCTTTTACTAATAGTTTTGGCTTGGAAACAGAACTACTTGTCTTTATATCATCAGGCTTTAAAATTATAGGTTTACTTTTCTTTTCTTCAAGAATTCTTTCAAGTAATTTTATTGCAGGCTCATCCTCTGGATTATTTGTTCCAAGCTCACCTCGGAAGGCTTTTGAAAGGATGCTTTTTTCCAAAAGATCAATATGTTCTTCCAGGTCAATAAGTTCTTTGGACTTATCTTCTTTACACAAAATACTATCCAGAATTCTGACAATTTCTTTTTGTTCTTCTAAAGGTGGCAATGGTATCGGAATATTTGCGACATCACTTAGACTTAAATTTGCCCTGGCGACGTCTACTTTATTCTGAGAATAATAATTCTTTGCGAATTCTGAATTTAATAAATAATTCAAAAAACGATTAAACTTTTTATCTGCTAATCTGATTAAAGCTACTGCTTGGTTAATATTAGATTTTTTTTCGATATCAAATACGGCTGCTCTTCCAATTGATGCTCCAACAATATTTAATAAAACATCCCCGGGTTTTAAAATTGAACGTTTTTGTTTTGCGTCAAATTTTGATTCTACATATTTTTCTTTATCAAGTATTAAATGTCCACTTCCTACATTTTCGCTTGTTACGAAAAGGGTTTGATTTTTGTCATTCGTATAATTAATACCCTGCCATTTTGGAGATGCACCTTTTGTAATCAAAAAACTCAGATCGTCTAATTTTCGCCACTGCCATGAATCGGGTATGTTATATTCTTCAGCAATAGGTTCTTTATCATTTTTTGTTTTTTTGCCTACTTTTTTTATTTCAGCTTCTATATTTTTAATATAAAAACTGACATCTTCGATATTTGGATTATCTTCACGCCACTTTCTTGTGAGTTCACCGGTGAATGCTTTATTAAAAATTGAGGCTCGGCGTTTTTCAAAAGAGTCTTTGGCTTCCTGAACCAGCTCTCTTGCTTCTTTTAGTTTGCTAAAAAGTGATGAGAGGCTATTCGTTATTCGCTTAATTTCCTTGAAAGGAGGAAGAGGAAATGGAATACCACCTAATATCTCAATTCTTATCCCTTTAACAGTTGTCCCCTGTGATAAGTCTTCAATCTTTTGTTTGTTGTTTTTAAAAAAATAATGAATGAATTCAGGTTCAATTTTAATAACTGGTTTTACGATTTTTAAATCTTGATTTATCGATGATTCAACTTTTAGAATAATACTATTTCCAGGCGAAATTCTTGTTATCAATAATACGTCATTAGGTTGTGCTAAGGAGGCTGAGCTATTTATAAGGCCCTCTTTTGTGATACTATCTTTTGTTGAATATCAGCGATTCCCGACGTCATGATAACATATTGATTTAACAATGCTTTTAAAAACCCTTTTCGTAAACTTTTTTGCTGTAAATTCAACATGTTATTTTAAAACGGGGGTTTATGGTTTGCGCCAAATGGTGTAACCAACTGATTTTTAACAATTTTTGTTTACGAAAGCATCAATTTAATTTCGATTATTATCAATAGGTTACATTGCCATCGGGAATTGCTGGTTGAATATAAATATTCCCCTTTAATATCTTTAACCGATGCCCAGTTTATATCTCCATGCCAATATGATGAATTACGTTTTGAAGGAGTTCCCCCTCCAATAAATTTAAAAAGGCTACTTACTTTTGCCCACACCCAATTTTCGGGTACTTTATACGGCCACTCATTTTCTTTCACAAGCGCTTCATCAAGCATCTGTTCAATGCTTTTTTCTTTTTTACTTTTTGCCATTTTCAACTCCGCAAATTTGAAGTTCTTTAATTACGCCCCTAAGCAAATCGGTGGCCTGTTCCAGTTTGATAATGGCAACCTCGGCTGACTCGACCGGGTTTGGCAAGTCTTCCTGATTAATAACCGAATCGTCTTGTATTAGCCCAAGATTCAGATTGAACCCTTTTTCTTCAATTTCTTTAATGGTGAATAAACTCCAACGCTCAATTTTTAGCTTTTGAGTTTTTGGTTTATGAAAAGTCTCTTCAAATTCTTTGAAATGATCTTCTGCTAAGGGTTTTGTTTTACCCAGGCTTGGCATGTTGGTTCGAAGGTCATAAAAGAAAATTTCTTTGGTGTTGTTTTTTTCTGTTTTCCCTCTTGTAAAAAACAGAACATTTGTTTTTACGCCTTGAGCGTAAAAGATGCCTGTGGGAAGCCTTAAGATGGTATGCAAATCACATTTGTTCATCAGGTCTTCCCGAATTCGCTGACCATCTCCCTCTGCAAACAGCACATTGTCAGGAAGCACCACAGCAGCCCTTGCTTTTCCCTTCTTATTTAACGAACGGTAAATAACCTGTAAAAAATTAAGCTGCTTGTTTGAAGTGGCATAGGTTAAGTCATCTCGCGTGGGCCGCTCACCGCCTTTTTTGGTGCCAAACGGCGGATTGGTCATAATTACATCATAATTTGAAAAGGCTTTGCCGGCATTTGACAATGAATCTGCAAGCAAAATTTTACCTTCTATCTCATGGAGCATGGCATTCATAAGTGTTAAGCGGTATGCATCTTGAACTAGTTCAATACCGCTAAATGCCTCATGAATCTGATATTTTTGTTTTTTTTCATCAAGAGCAAACAGGTCATTGGTCTTATTTTTAATAAATTGGTCAGCGGCGATCATAAATCCAAATGTGCCGCAAGCCGGGTCGCCGCAACGTTCACCTGGCTTGGGATCAACCAGACATACCATAACATTGATCAACGGGCGTGGCGTAAAGTATTGCCCGGCGCCTGATTTTTTTTCATTGGCATTTTTTTCAAGCAAGCCTTCATAAAGGTCGCCAAGGCCTTCTTCTTTGGCACTGTACCAGTCGAGCTGATCGATGGAATGAATGATTTTTTCAAGATTTTTTGGCTCATCGATGTTGGTGGTGGCATTGGTGTATATTTCTTTAATGCGTCCTGTTCCTTCTTCGCCTAAATCGAGTAACAGCTTTTTATAAAATCGCTTTAAATCAACACCTTTCTTTTCTTTTAGTTTATCCCATCGATAATCTTTGGGAATATCTTTTTCCACGCCGGTTTCTTTGGCCATTTTTAGAAATAGAATATAGGTCAGCTCCGTAACATACTGATGATAAGTGATACCGTCATCTCTTAAAACATCACAGAGTTTCCAGAGCTTTTGAACAATTTGCTGTGTATTCATGCTTACCTTTTTATTTGGAATGGAGAACGAACTTATTCATTTTATCCGTATTTCTTTTCATCCGGATAGAGTGATTTTTTTATTTTATCTAACACATTAATGAGCTTTCCCCGAAAAATCTTATTTAGCTTGTTAAAACCTCCTTTGGCTTTAAACGCACCTTTTTCCAAGTCTTCCTTATTGACAATTGTTTCTGCGATTAACTGCCGTTCAATCTGTTCAAGCCATTTGCGCTGAATTTTTGTCCAATCTTCAAGTGCATATACTTTTTTCATGGCTTCTTTGATGCGTTCTTCGTGGCTGACCAGGGGATCGCCCAACGTAAGCCTGCGGATAAAGGAAATAATATCTGCAGCGATATCTTCATTTTTCCATTCCCGCCAAGCAATCTTTAAGTTGGGCTCGGTAAAACCATGCTTATCCAGTTCGATTTTTAGTTGTCTGAGTGATGCGCGTGTCAGTTCCCTCGGTCTTTTACATACAATTGCAAGGGTAGAAATTTTATTCATGTTATCAATAATGAATTCTTTAAACTCATTCAAAAAGTCTTCCGGCTTTTCCCCTTTGCCATATCCTCTGGTATGCGAAGTTAATTCGTCTTCATGGTCTGATATGAACTGCTTTTTGGGCAGATATTTATTTTCATCAAGAAAGGAAAGCAGGTTTTGTTTGCCCTTGAGTATTTTTTTGATGTTTTTAACTGGTTCATCTTTTATCGACTGTATGAACACTTCAATGGACTCCCCGCCGGATAACGTTTCAAAGGTTTCCTTTTGATCATCATTTAGAATTCGTGCTTTTCGGCGCAGTTTTGAAATGAGTTGCCCGATGTGCTGTTTTTGATGTTTTGCATCATAGCCCTGATTTTCCATATCAAATAATTCTTCAACAAGGGTTTGCAGGGTTATGGTCGGATTAGGAGATACCGGCTTCATATTGGTCACCGGTTCAAGGGCTTCATATATTCCAACAGCATCAAAAATATTAAAGTGTTCTTTTTTAATGTTGTCACAAATTCGTGTGGCACGACCCATCATCTGCTCATAAAGGATTCGGGACCGAACGCGCCTGATAAACACAAGATTACAGATTTCCGGCACATCTACCCCTGTTGTTAAAAGATCAACCGTAACTGCAATATTAGGATATTTTTCATTTTTATATTTTTTAATCATTTGAAGGGGGCGGTCTATGGAGCCGGTAATTTTTTCAATGGCGTCATCGTCTACTTCCACTCCGACATTTTCAAATTCTTCATGTAAAATTTTTACCACAAGATCCGCATGGTTATCAGTTGAGGCAAAAATGAGAGTTTTTTCATCACCCTCAGGATCTAGGTATTTGATAAGTTCTTTAATAATGGTGCGATTAAATTTTTCGGTGATCACTGATTTATTAAAATGATCGATCTCTAAGGTGATCTCATCCGGAATATTTTCAAGGTTGGTGACTTCTCCGGTAGCCGGATCATATACAGGGACTGTTTCCCCTTTTTTCCATGTAATGCCTTTTTTAGCCAGTTTGGTTGTAAATTGATGGGGTGGCTCATGATCTATCAACCAACCATCGATAACCGCCTCCCGATATCCATATGTAAAAACCGGTTTTCCGAATATATCAGCCGTGTGCGGGGCAGGTGTGGCGGTCATGCCGATTTTTACTGCGTCAAAATATTCCAATACTTTACGATATTTGCTGATATAATCTTTTTCATCTCGGTAGAGCAACTCCACCTCACCCAGCTCTTTGTCAAGTGTATAACCCCGATGCGCTTCATCAACCACAATGCAGTCATATTGATCAATCGTCGGGATGTCGGAATCATCTGCATTAAACATAATGCGATGAATAATGCCCTGTACTGTTGAAATATGAGCGCGCGTTGTTTCTTCTGTTTTGTTTGATCCAATGCCCTGCAAGTCAAAAATTTGATCAAAAGTGAGAAGATCTTCAAGCTTTGTTTCTTTAAAGGCATCTTCAGCTTGTTCACCTAATGCATTTCTATCCACAAGGAAAAGTATGCGGCGGAATCTTTCTGATTTAATAAGTCGATAGATCAGGCCAATGGCTGTTCTTGTTTTTCCTGTGCCGGTCGCCATAGCTAACAGAATAGATTGTTTATTGTTTTCAAGGGCCTGCTCAATTTTTTCAATGGCTGTAATTTGAAAATCTCTTAATCCCAGGTAATCAAATGGTTCTTTTATAAGCTCTGAGAACGTCTTGCTTTTGTCTTGTTTGAGCAGCTCTTGTAGGCCCTGAGGGGTATACCATGCCTGCAAAGGCCGTGGATGGTTTGTTGGGCCGCGCGCATCTAAAATCCAAATTCCGGATTTTTGTTCCAGTTGTTTTAAATAGGGCCTTCCATTTGTGGAAAAGAGAAACGGCACATTATATTCACCCCACGGATAACCTCTTGCGAAAGTTTCTGATTCTTTTATTTCAACGTCTTTAGCATATCGTTTTGCTTGCCCAAGATCTGAAACCACATCTTTTTGTTTTTTCTTTGCTTCAATGACCCCGATTAAAGTCATTCCACAAAAAAGTGCATAATCAGCATGCCCTGATGATGTCGGCCATTCAGCAATTGCTTTGTTTGCAAATTTTTCGGGCCGTGTACCTTTGGCGTAACGAAAATTTATAGTATCTGCTTCCCATCCTGCTGCGATGAGCTGTTGATCAATTAACTGGCGCGTTTCTGATTCTGTTAAATTTATTTTTTTTGCCGCAGTTGTAGATCTTTTTCTGCGTGCCTTTTTTATGTCTTTTGAGACTTCTTGCGTTTTTAGATTTTCAAATTCAGTGTGCAGTTTTTCATATTTTTTCTCTAACTGTTCCGAATATTCAGACAATTGCCTATTATATTCAGTGAGGGCATCATCTGTCTTTATTTCTTTTTGGGGAAGTGTAAATGAAGCTGGTAAAAATGTATCTTCTTCATATGTCTTTTTAAACCATACAGCCAAATGATATGCAAAACGAAGGCAATTCTCTGCTGATTCCACAGATACAAATGCTTCATGTGTGGCTTTATTACCAATTTTTCGAATACCATGAAATAGGTGAACCAAACGATCAGGTATAATGCCCTTGTTGCCAAGCAAATTTAATCTGGAAATTTGTTTACCATCAACAAGATCTTCAAGGTTTTCATAAGCAAGGACATACTTCACCATAACTTCCGAAAATATGCGCAGCTTGATTAAAGTAGTGTTTGAATCAGTATGTAGATTTTTTTCTGCCAGTTCACCTAATTCTGCCAAGACCGGCCAGTTCTTGGACAGGAAAATAAAGTTACTCATATTAATACCCCTGTTTTCATGCTAAACGCTTTGCGTGGGGTTACAATTAAATGATCAAGTAACTTAATATCAAATTCTTGCGCCAGTTTTTCCAGTCGTTTTGTAATTTTATGGTCATTTTCAGAAGGCACGGGGTCACCGCTGGGGTGATTATGTACCAAAATAAGAGCAGTGGCGTTATATATAAGGGCGGCTTTTAAAATTTCTCTTGGATAGAATGGTGCTCTGTCAACTGTACCTTCTATCACATTGCTGTGGTGTAACAGTTTGTTGGCATCATTTAAACACAAGATCATCAGATATTCTCTTTGATTTGCCCCCAAATGTGTTCTTATAAAATTGGCAATGTCTTCAGGTGATGATATTGTTTTGGCATATTCGACTTCCTGTTCAAGATAGCGCACCATGAATTCACGAATTGCTTGAAAAAAAGTCGCTGTATACGGGCCAATGCCTTTAATTTCAATGAGTCTTTCCTTGGGCTGATCAAAAATGGCGGTAAAAGATCCAAAACGATTTATCAGGGCTTTTGCAATTGGTTTTGTGTCTTTTCTTGGAATGGCATAGGTAAGTAATAATTCAAGAAGCTCATGATCTGCAAATGCTTGGCGGCCAGCCTTTTGAAGGCGTTCTCGCAAGCGAACTCTGTGCCCCAATTTTTGATCGATTTCTTTATTCATGAATGACTCATCTATGAATATTTTTTAAAAAAGCACACCGGGTCACATCCTGATTAATTAAAAAAAATGCTTTAACAGGATAAATCTAAAGGGTAAATGTTTACTTCTATAGCTCAATTATTATTAAGAACAAGAATGACAACATGGCGCCCCCTGTTCAGTGAAAACTATAGGAAAATACCTGGCACCACCCCAACTTGAGGTCACAATTTGTGACCTCCAATCTTCAAACTCCAGACTACCGGACTACCGGGACGCCCTTCACATTTACAGTTTTAATAAATCTTTGCTCGAAAAAAAATGGTTTTCAGTTCTCCCTATGTGTCTTCTAAGAGCCGGGCAACCGATCCGCCGCAAGGGTTGCATAATAGCTTTCCTCTCTGGCATCCCCCTGATTTGCAATCTTAAATATCTTTTTCAGATACGATTTCAGCATTCAGATTACCTTTATATAAAATCTTGTTTATCCTGTCAGACTCTTTTTCAAAAGGCTAATGGGAGGGTGCCATTTGCCGGAAAAACATCAAACATGTATTCGGCATCGTTTAAGCAAAAATTGACACTTATGTTGGTGCCCTGTATTATCCTCTTGTCAAATGTCTGTATTTGATCCGATGGGGCTGTTCAGCGGCCTTTCCAAGCCTCTTTTTTCTGTCCGCTTCATAATCTGAATAATTGCCTTCAAACCACATGACAGTACTGTCTCCCTCAAAAGCAAGAATATGGGTGGCGATGCGATCGAGAAACCAGCGATCATGAGTAATAACAACCGCGCAGCCTCCAAAATGTTCCAACGCTTCTTCAAGGGCACGCATTGTGTTCACATCAAGATCATTTGTAGGTTCGTCTAAAAGCAACACATTAGCGCCCTCTTTGAGCATACACGCAAGATGGACTCTATTACGCTCGCCGCCTGAAATCATGTTTACTTTTTTCTGCTGGTCTGATCCCGAGAAATTAAAACGGGCTACATAGGCCCTTGAGTTCACTTCTATTTTCCCAAGCCAAACCATATCCCTGCCCCCGGAAATCACTTCCCATATTGTCTTGTCGGGTTTAAGAATATCGCGTTCCTGATCAACGCAAGCGAGTTTAACAGTGTCCCCGATGTTAATGATCCCGGAATCAGGTTTTTCCAAACCGGTTATAATTTTAAAGAGTGTTGTTTTGCCTGCGCCGTTAGGACCGACAACGCCGACAATACCTCCCGCAGGTAAAGCAAATGTCATTCCCTCAAAGAGAAGACGATCGCCATATGCTTTGCTCAGATTTTCTGCTTGAATAACTACCTTTCCAAGACGTGGTCCTGGTGGAATATATATTTCAAGATCTTTGGCCCCTTTTTCATAATTCTGGCTTAAGAGAGTTTCATAAGCATTAATGCGTGCCTTTCCCTTTGCCTGGCGGCCTTTTGGTGACATGTTGATCCATTCCAATTCCCGCCGCAAGGTCTTCTGCCGGTTTGATTCTGATTTTTCTTCCTGCTTAAGTTGTAATTGTTTCTGTTCAAGCCATGAAGAATAGTTGCCTTTCCACGGGATGCCGTGTCCTCGATCGAGCTCTAAAATCCAACCCGCTACATTATCCAAAAAATAACGATCATGCGTGACGGCAATCACCGTACCTTTATACTGCTGAAGATGATGTTCGAGCCAGGCGACAGTTTCGGCATCCAGATGATTTGTCGGTTCATCCAATAGCAGGATATCCGGCTTCTGCAATAAAAGTCTGCATAGTGCCACACGTCTTTTTTCACCACCGGAAATAACATTAATTGGAGTATCTCCCGGAGGGCAGCGTAGCGCATCCATTGCCATTTCTAAACGCGCGTCAATATCCCAGGCATCAAGATGATCGATTTTTTCCTGCAATTCGCCATGGCGCTCAATAAGTTGATTCATTTCATCGTCAGACATGGGCTCAGCAAATTTTTCACTGATTTTATTGTATTCCTCAACAAGACCTACAACCTCCAGCAGGCCTTCTTCAACTACAGCTTTTACGGTTTTATCCGAATCAAGCAAAGGTTCCTGCTCAAGAAACCCTAAGGTGTATCCCGGGAAAAGTACGGCTTTTCCGTCATATTCCTGATCAACACCTGCCATAATACGTAAAAGAGAACTTTTCCCTGAGGCATTTAATCCTAAGACGCCAATTTTGGCACCAAGAAAATAGGAAAGGGATATGTCTTTTAGCACAGGCTTGTTCTGGTATGCCTTGCTGACTCTCATCATTGTATAAATAATTTTTTCCGGTTCGTTACTCATTGGAAGTCTCTTTCAATTTGTAGTCGGATAGTTTTCAACGAAAGTGGATGGCCTCAGCACATTTAACGCAAAGATCGGATTCGGGCATAATCATCAATCTTGCAAATGGGATCGGCTCTTCACACTCACAGCACAAGCCAAAATCAGGACTATCGATCATCGTCAACGCACGTTCCAGTTTTGATAAAGTCTGTTTTGAATTGTTCAGGGCGGCTTCATTGATGCTCTTGCTGTTTATCGCTTCCATACGGGAGAGCCGCCCAATGGCATTATCCGGTGATATAGGCTGGGTGAGCAGTTGATAAGTCTTTATGTTTTCCTTTAAGCCTTCAATCTTTTCTTTGATATGATTTTTTAGTTTTTCTCTTTTCTCAGTTTCCAAAATCATTCTCCACTCAAGGCATACTCGCCGTCTAACTACGAAAATGTCAATATTTCACGGACATTTTCCATTTTGTCCCTGGCGATTCAAGTCGTTGTCGGTTCTTTTGATGTTATGGGAGAAGCATCATCTTTATTGAATGAAGGGAGTATTAAGTCCAAACTCGACCTTAAAATCTGTTGCTTTCACAATTGGCTTCACAGTTCTTTTATCTTTTATTAAATCAACAATACCATATTTAGCCATTGTGTTTAACGTTCGTGACAGATTGCTCCGCTTCCGTCCGGTTGCTATTTCCAACTCTTTTAAAGATGTCGGTTTTTGTTTTTTTATAATTTTTAAAAGTTCCTGATTTTCGTTGCTTAATACTTGCGCCATTGATTGCAAAGATTCAAACCATATTTTCGGTTCCTTCTTTTTGGCTGTATATTCTCCTTTAGCAATCGCAATCGTTCTTTTTTTATAATCCTTTTTGGGCATGATTCCGATTCTTAGTATTTGTTTTGCCATAGTATCACCTTTATTTTAAAATTTCTTCTACTGCTTTCCAGAAATCTTCTATCAACTGACTCGCAGATTCAAATTCATAAGCATAGACTTTGTCTGTTTTATGTTTATGATCCCAGGTTATTTTCTGTGTGCTGTATTTCTTTTTCTTAGGTTTGAGAGCATGCGCATTGTCAAATCCCAAAACACGGGTATTGTTTCGATCGTGCAGAGTTAACGAATACTTGATTCCATGAGGAATTTGTGGTGTCGGTGCAACTTCGAAGACATCAAATTTTGTCCAATAACCATTTTCTAAAAGAAATATTTCACCATTTAGATCTAATAGCGTCTCTAAAGATAAATCTTTTTTCGTATACTTGTTCATTGTTATTTAATTGCAGATTATCATCAGATGATAACATCTGTCAATAAATATTATTAAGTGAAAGGATAATGATGTTTCTTTAACCTAAGTTGAGCGATTTTTTGCGAAGAAATGTGCCAAGGTCTTGATGCAGCAAGGTTTGCGAAAATCGGAGGCATACCAATGGATATGTCGAGACTTTTCGCAAGTCCTTGATGCGCAAGAGATTGGTGCAAGTCGAGTAAAAAATCGCTCAATTTGGTTTAAGATCGATTTTGCATTGGAGCTTTACCTGATCTATTTGTCGATATGAAAGTATGACACCTGACATATTGGCAGCCTTTATACATCTATTTGTCGGGTTATTTACTTATTTATTAAGGCTTCAAGGGCTTGGTTATGAATTCCTCATCCGAAAAAGCAACCGTGTGTATCAGCATCGATTTCTGCTACCAGCTCCTCAAGACTTCGGGATGAATCAAGTGGGCCATACTTGTGCCATTTCATATCGGCCCTTTGCCAGAAAAGCCTCCAGTGGTTTTTGCTCCTGATGAATTTGAGTTTGGCAAAGGGTGCCCAAGTTTCTTCAGATGGATTATTCCATCGAGGCCTGACTTCAAATATGATTACGTCCTGATTTTGAATCCTATATTCACATCGCAATTTAGCTCTGATATGCTCAGGCGATCTTTTCTGACAAAACGTTCCGACCAGCTTTTTTATCTTGTGGATCTCTATTTCGGCAAACGCCATTTTCTCTTCCCTTGGTTCATAACGTTGTTATCATTTCATAAGGCACATAACGCCGGTATCCGTAAATGCCTTTACAGCCATATCATCGAACATATTGCGCTCACATGTGTTAGCAGCTATGAGTCCAAATTTGTCATATGTCTTCTGATTTTTTATCTTTATTCTTAAACTTCTATGCCCCCTTGAATCTTGACTAATTAACAACAAGGGTCAAACGTAGACCCCATTTGCCGAATTCACTCCAAATGGTAGCAGCTATTCGTACAAGAGCTATGCTCAAGCTGCTTCGGCTGTGGCTGTGGCTGTGGCTTTAGCCCTATCTTCCCGGGACATTACTGCCAAATTCTCAACGTCCTTGACCTCCAAACCCAGCCCTTCGGCCACACGACGTCCATAGTCCTGATCTGCCTTATAGAATAATGCCGTCTGGCGCATCTGGATTCGTTTCTGAGCACCACTCAGGTGACTTACAATATTGCCTACAAGATGATCGCGAGCCTCATCGGTCATGACATCGCGGTACAGGTTGCCAGGCTGTACGAAATCGTCGTTGGGGTGTGTATAAGCATGACGGGCCGCTTGGCCGGATACCTCAAAGAGTGGCTCCAGAGAATTTGAATCTGGTTCGGGACCTCCAAAACTGTTGGGCCAGTAATTCGGAGCCCCACCACCGTTATCGTCAAAACGCATGAAACCATCGCGTTGGTAGTTGTTCTCAGGGGCGGCTTTAGGCATGTTTACCGGCAAAAGGTGATAGTTAGGTCCCAAACGGTGGAGGTGCGTATCATGGTATGAGAAAAGGCGCGCCTGCAGCATCTTATCGGGTGAAGCGGCGATGCCTGGTACCAAATTTCCGGGGCAAAAAGCAGCTTGCTCAACCTCAGCAAAATAGTTTTTTGGGTTACGGTTGAGAACTAAGCGGCCTACTTCGATCGACGGAAAGTCGCTGTGTGGCCAGACTTTTGTAATATCAAAGATGTCAAATCGATAGTCCTTGGCTTGCTCGGGAGTCATAATCTGCATTTGGAGCGTCCAGCTTGGGTAATCACCCCTCTCGATGGCATCATACAAATCGCGGGTGGCATGATTAGGATCCTCTCCTGATATACGAGTCGCCTCTTCTCGTGTAAGGTTCTTTATGCCTTGGTCGGTTTTGAAATGGTACTGCACCCAGAAGTACTCGCCCTTGTCATTGTACCATTTGAATGTATGACTGCTGTAGCCGTTCATATGACGGAAATTGGCAGGCGTGCCCCGGTCGGAGAACAGAATAGTGACTTGGTGGATTGATTCCGGAGTGAGTGAAAGGAAGTCCCAGAACATGTTCGGGTCTGGGCAATTGGTGGCTGGATGCCTCTTCTGAGTATGGATGAAATCGGGGAACTTGAGAGGATCCCGGATAAAAAAGACTGGGGTGTTATTTCCGACCATGTCGTAATTCCCCTCCTCGGTGTAGAACTTAACTGCAAAGCCGCGGGGGTCGCGCGCAGCATCAGCCGAGCCTTTTTCAGCGCCCACAGTGGAAAATCTGACAAAAACCTCGGTCTGCTTACCCACTTCAGAGAGAAATTTGGCCTTGGTATATTTAGTCACATCAGCGATGACTTCAAAATAGCCACCTGCTCCCGCTCCTTTGGCGTGTACAACGCGCTCAGGGATGCGTTCACGGTCAAAATGAGAAAGCTTTTCGAGAAGATGAACGTCTTGCATAAGGACTGGCCCACGGTTACCAGCAGTCATGGTGTTCTGGTCGTCGCCAACCGGTATTCCAAATGCGGTAGTTAGCTTTTTTGAATCACTCATTTTTGAATCCTCCTTTTTTGGTTAGGAAAAATAGGGGTCAGGCCTACGTTTGACTCTTGTTACAGTTATACCTCGGAAGGTTGCAAATTGCGTTTTTTTCGGTGAGCAATGAGCATCAAGAGCAAGGCGCGAAGACGCGTAATGGCAGGCTATTGCAAGCCTGAGCAACGCAGCTCTTGGTGTTCATGGCCAGCGAAAAATCGCAATTTGTGGCCTTTCGAGGTATAAATAAAATACTTACTCATGATACTTTAATTAGCTGATCCCAATTTGTTGTATATGAAGGTGAGCGCCTTTTAAATACCGTTTTCCATCTTTGATTAGTGGTTAAACCTATTGCTGCGTATTTTAAAGTATCTGAGCCCATCTTTTTATTTACGTTATCCAGAGCCTGCATGAGCTTTTTTGAACGCTTGAAATCTGTGTAATTAAAAAGATTCGCCTGGATTTGGTTTTCAGGGTTTAAATGCTTGAACAGGACACCTGCCTTTTTGTACAAGTATCCTTTTCTGTAAATCCCTTTAAGACCTTCATGTGCATAATGGATAAGCTCAGAAGTGTCGCTGGTTGCAACAGAAAGCTTTATGGTTTTAATATTGACATAATAATTTTCCTTCTTGAAACGGTTGGTCATAAGAAAAACCATCAACACTCCTGCAACAGAATGTTCTTTTCTCAACTTCTCAGCCCCAAGAGACACATAAGTGGCGACAGCCTCTTTCAGGTCATCCAGGGACTCTATTGAATTTTTGAATGTCCTGGATACGGTTATTCCTTTCTTTGGAGACGGGAATTGCCCAAAGCATAACAGGGAATGCCTCTTAGTGCATTAAGCAGCCTGATTCCTGTAATACCCATTTTTTTCTTTATAAACTTGTCATCAGCATCACGAAGTTGCAAAGCATTATGGATGCCGTACTTTTTCAGAAAACTGGAATAACTGCGTCCTATACCCCGATATCTCCAACCTCTGTTATCTCAAGTGCACTGTTTAGATAAGGGGAAGCGGTTAAGTTCAAAACACCCTTTGCCTTTACAGATTTTTTAGCGATCTTGTTTGCGATTTTAGCAAGAGTTTTGGTTTCGGCAATGCCGATAGAAACAGGAATGCCTGTCCATTGTTTTATTGTAGAGCGTATTTTGTGCCCATAATCAGTCAAATCGTATTGTTTAAACTGAGACAGATCCAGGAATGCTTCATCAATGGAATAAATTTCAATATCAGGGGTGAATCTGGAAAGGGTGTTCATTATTCTTTGTGACATGTCGGCATAAAGAGCATAGTTGGATGAAAAGACCTGAACTCCATGAGTTTTAATTAAGCTGCTGATTTGAAATACAGGGACACCCATTTTGATGCCAAGAGTCTTGGCTTCGTTTGACCTGGCAACAACACAGCCGTCATTATTGGAAAGCACTACAACAGGCTTTCCGGCAAGCCTTGGATTAAAAACCCGCTCACAGGAGACATAAAAATTATTGCAATCTACAATGGCAAAGGCAGGAAGCATAAGTCATTACCTGACAACTATTAAAGAGGATGGATTACGTTTGTTACCACACCCCAGATCTCGAAATTCGTTTCTTCGTCTATCTGCATGGGCTTGTAGTTTTCATTTTCAGGCATTAAAAAAATCTTGCCTTTTATCATACGAATTCTTTTTACTGTCAGATCCCCGTTAACTACAGCTATTACGACCTTTTTGTCGGCAGGTTCAATGGCGCGATCTACAATCAGGATATCTCCGGGATGTATTCCAGCATCGACCATGGAATCACCTGCGACCCTCACAAAAAATGTTGCGGCAGGATGCTTTATAAGATGTTTGTTCAGGTCAAGCTCGCCTTCAATATAATCTTCCACAGGGGATGGAAAACCTGCTTCAACCGGAATCATGAACAAAGGACGTTCGCATTCGGTCGTCCGGTCAGGATAATATATGGCATCTATATTTGCAGACATATTGTCACTTCTAAAAAAAACGAGGTTAGTTTTGAAAATTTACAATAGCGCATTTTCGGATAAAACTATAGTAAAAATATTGTTTTTCTCTGACACGCCGGCAGGCTTTTCGATTGCAGTACTTTTGGTTTCTTACGCGAGGAAGTATATCCAAAACTCGCAACATAACGTCCCACTGCATGCACTGGCTTGCTTCGATAATTGGGCATGAATTTGTTGAATGGCGGCAACCAGACCATTGAAATTCATTTCCTGTTTTTTGTTAATTTCGTGGTTCATGCTCTAAATCCCAATTCTCCTAAAGCTTTAAATAATTTTTCTGATTGCTTTTTCAATTCCACTCAGCCGACGCTTGTGTTCCGCTATTTGCTCTTCTTTCCTCTTATTGCTTTTAGCTCATTTGCTTGAGAAGGAAGTTCATAGATATTTTCAAGAATGTGCTCAATGATTTTTATACCTATTTGTAATTCTTCAGGTTGTGGCTTCGTTAATTCATGCAATGCCTCATTCCCTAAGAATCTTAATTCATGAAGAATATCTGCGTTTACTTTATTGATCATAATGACACCGAGCCTTATTAAATATTAAGTATTCGGTTTCAATATTTAACTTTTAAGATGTGACCCTCTGTCCTCCCCCCAGATAATCACCGTAACTTACGCAGTCATCCCGCAGAGTGTGGCAGAAACTATAGACTTTTGAAACAATGCTTGCTGTGTCGTTTCATCTTATTTTTTTCTCTTTGGCTGCATAGTATTTTTGTTTTGGACTGCGTGGCTTATCAGGTATTGTAAGGTGTAACACTCCCTTCTTTATAAGCGGATTGAGAATATGTTTCCTTAAATAGTCCCGATTCTTCAGATTTAGATATTTTTGTATTTCTTCTCTACTGCGCGGCAGTTCACAGAATTCCATTATTTTTTTTATCCGTTCATCTTGCATGGTAGCTTGCATGGCATCTTCCATGGTAGCTTGCTGGGTAATAAGGGGGACGATGCACTTGAAAATGTCTCCTTCAATCAGTTCAGGCGTTTTACCCCCGGAATAATGCCGGCAGTATTTGAAAAGCTTTCTCACCCCGGAACCAAGCTCATCCGAGTATCCGATTTCCTTGAAGAAACGTGCAATCACAGGATTTTTGGGAAAGGGAGAAAAATTTGCTGGATCGATCAAACCATGTCCATGGGGCTTATTGCTGTTTTCAGCAAACAACCGGTGGGTTTCAATAATAAATTTGGCTGGGTAAGGATTCAAAAATTCACGGTGGATCAGCATGTTTGCAGCCACCTCCCTGAATATATGGTCTCTTAAGCTGATACGCTGGTCTTTTTCCAGAAAAAATTTGTCCGGCAGATGTTTGGCGACAAATGCCATCAGGCGGTCATAACTTTCAAGCAGGTTTGTCCTGATGTCATCGCGATCATCGTATCTGTCTATATTTTCACGCCGGAGCAATGCATCAGTGCGGTGATGGGGCAGCACGGACAAAATAACCTGATCCTCTCCCAAAAGAAGAACTGCGGCCAGTGTAAACCCTTTTTTACCGCTTTGATAGCCTCTTTGAAAAAGCTGGGCACTTTGAAGCAGTTCCATGTCAGACATCCCTGCCCAGGGATGTCCTGGCCTTTGATTAGCCGCCAGTTGCCTTGCTTTGGCAATCAGATCCAATCGCAGATCTTTAATGGATACATAAGGATATATGAGATTTTCCGAGTAGTTGGTCTGCTTTCGGATATAAAGCGCTGTTACCAGATTCGTGTTGCTGGTGATATCAAAGTCTCCGTCTTCATTGCGGTCATAGATTTTACCATTGCAACGATGAACCTGCGAGCTTTCAGGAACAAAGAGGCGGATTATTCGTTTGCCTTCAATGACCACATCATAGGGCATCAGATAACACGGCGGATTCAGCTTTTGTGGATTATTCAGAGCGGTCACCAGCTCTTTTTTGACCTGCTCCACCGCTTCGGGGGCAATACCTGTTATCTTTCCACTGTCATTGACGCCAAGTATTAAATCACCGCCATTCCGGTTCAAAAATGCGCAGATACTTTCGAAAACATCTTTGTTCAGCTTATTCCGGCATTCTTTAAATTCGATGGAAATGCCTTCTCCTTTACGGATCAGTTTTTTTATTCCGGCTTTGTTCATTTTTTCTTAGTTTTCCTTGATCAGTTAGCTTCCTTGATCACCGCCTGATTACCCATATCCCGCACCCAGTCATCCGACAGCCAAGCCGCTTCCATAAAACGACTGATTCGATTCCTTGTCTTCCTTGTTCTCATCAAAATTTCTGATAGATTGACGCCTCTTTTTTAAAAACCAAATACGGCATTCTTTAGAATTCTTTCATCGACTTGATTTTCATACCTATAATAAAATTCTGACACAGCCTTTAAATAATCTCTATTCGGCCCACAAACATATCTATGAGCCTGATGAAAAAGGATTACATCAACATTAAATCTAAATTCCGGATATAGCACTTTGGGTTTATCTTTTTTGCTGAAAATAAGTATCTTGGATGATGTGAGTGGTAGGATCAAATCGTCTTGGAAATTGAAAAAATTTTCTGGATCTTTAAATAGCACGGGCACATCACTGCATAGATGTGGCGCTTCTGTTTTGCTATACCAATAATTCCAATTGGTTAAATCTGATTCTTGCAACAATATTTGAAATGTATTAAGCGGCAAAATTAAAAATCTACATGCTTCGCGATAATTTAGATCCTTTATAAGTCTTTTCTCAATTTCATCATTTTGAACAGATTTATTGGTTAATTTGCTTTTGATAACAAAACCGATGTCTTTTAATTCTTTACCCTGAAAAAAACTATCAACAAGATGATCTGTCGCCGGAATGCGCCAAAACATCATAGCAATAAATAGTTTTATGTTTTGTATATTTTGAGCATTTAAAATATCTTTATCTTCTCGATTTTCTCTAAATATTTCGAATAAGTTCGATAATTGATTATCGTACTGTTCATATAGATTTTCTAAAAAATCTGTTTCTTGTCCTTCAATATTTTTCAAAATATTTCGGTTAAATTCAAAAAAATGAGACTTCCTACTGTAGTATCCTTTTTTTAAGACGTTTCTTTCTTTGTCATATACAGCAAGCAGATCATCATTGTTACAAAAACCTTTTAAATAAAACTGCGGGATATAATGATGTCTATGTGAATTGGTCATTAGTATTTAAACGGGCTCTTCAGCCGCAGCGTTTAGCTGTCGGCTGAAAGAGCAATGTTAGGTTTAGCGTCTTTTGGTATAGCGAAGGAGCGCATTCAAACACTCTTTAATATATTTGTCATCCCTGTAAAACACGCTGCCAATGGAGTCTTGTTCCATAGAATCCTGCCTTGCACAATCTTGACGTTTATAAGATTCAAGAAAACGGTAGCGCTTCCAGAACGGTAAGTAGCTCGCGAAGGCATCAATTTGAAACGAATTCGGCCGGGGACTATACGGACTGGGTTGCCCCACTTCCTTAAGGAGCCAAGCCCTGATTGGTTGAGCGGCTTCATTAAACTCCTTTCGTTTGTCGCGACCGATAGCCAACCTGTTGCCGACAAAAAGCCCGACAAAGAATGTGAGAAGACTGAGCAAGACCGAATTCAATTTGTACACCCTCCGTCCTCTATTGATCTACTGGGCATTGTGTTGCGATACACTTCATCTCTGTTTGAAGAAAACCTAACGAATAAGGATAGATCGTGGTTCGTTTCGCTCTTACGATCTATCCTTATTCGTTATGCGTTTTTAAGTTTCCGATTCTACTATTTTTCTTTCTTCATCTGTTAAATCATACAGGTTATAAACTAACTGATCTATTTGTTTGTTTGTTGCTTCGATTTGGCGTTGTAATACATCTTTTGCTTGCGGTATGTTAGATTCTGCAAGTTTTTTATGTAAGTTCAGCATTTGCTCCACAAGGGCTACCATTTGATCATGATCAGCTTTATCAGATGGATTGCTGAAATCAATTATGCGGACAGGAAGTTTTTTAATATTTGTTGCTAAAACTTTAGCAAAAACTTTCTTTTTATTCAGAGAATATCCATCGTGAATATATCTTATAAGGTTAGAATTTAATATGCCGAGAAAATAATATATGGACTCTTTAGTATTAGGTAACAATTGTATACTGTATGCTAATGAATCGCAATAATATCCATATGAATCAAAACAAGCGATTATTATATCGGCTGTTTTACGGACCAATATTTTGTTTGGCATGAAAATTTCAGGCTTTCTTAGAGCGAAATCAACTTTTTTTTGAGCTGTCATTCCTGCTTTCGACTTAATATCATTCAAAGTTATTTTGTTTTTCAATTCAGAATCATAATTTACCCATGTCCCAGACCAAATTAGCTTATATTTTTGTATGTCCCTACCCAAAACCAACTTTTTACGTTTTTCATTTTCTTTATTTTTTGAAAATAGAATATGTCTAATATTACCAGGATTTAACCCATTTGATACCTTTAAAACTTCATGCAAATTGACGGTAGGTGTTTTGATTAATAATTTTGATTGATAAAATAATGCGTCGGGATTCATTAACAAATCATTCTGAATATTTTTGAATTTTTCAATTACTTCAAACTGAGGGAATATATTTTTAACTCGGAAATAAATAAGAGAGTTCTCTTCAGGTCTTGAGGCTATCTGGGCAAAAAACAGCAAAGAGTCTCCAACTTCAGCGTTTTGAAATATTTTATCTTCAATTTCGATAAGTTGTGGGATTGCATAGTTTCTCATTAGCTTAGACCTTGCTTTTGCAAAGTAAGTATTGAAAACTAAAGATTTAGGGATAATATATCCGAGAGTAGAGCCATTCTTACCCAAAAGATTTAAGCCCTTATCCAAAAAAAGCATGTACGTATTTATTTTGTAAGCTGTCAGATCAAATTTGTTAATATAATACGATTGCTCAATTGATTTATCGGAGCCAATTAGAACATATGGCGGATTTCCAATCACCGCATCAAACCCACCGCTTTTCATGATTTCCATAAACTCCGCATTCCAATCAAAAACATTGACCCGATACATTTCTTCTTCATCAAGCAAACTCATCTGCTGATTTTCGTGAAAATCAAGCCCGATAAGAGAATTGCCGCATTTAATATTATTCGCTAAATCCGGCAATACACGCTCCTGGAACAATGCCATTTGCTTACCAATGCTTTGCTCATCTTCTCCTTCCAATACTTTTAGTAAAAGGGATAACTTTGTTACCTCAACAGCTTGCGGATCAATATCAACACCGTAAATATTGTTTAAAAGAATGCGTTTTCTTTCATCAGTTGTTAATCGCCATTCGTCTTTATAGGTTCGATAAAGACGAGGAGTTTTACCTTTTGCCCATTTTTCCGGTTCATCGTTTACGTATTGATCACGATGCCAATCAAGTAAATACTGGTAAGCTCCGAGCAAAAAAGAACCTGAACCACAAGCAGGGTCTAATATTTTTAATTTGCTTACAGCGCCTCTCGGACCGGGCTTTTTACTTTCAACAAGTTTTCCTACGGTTTGCTTTACGATGTAATTAACTATGTATGTAGGCGTATAATAAACACCACCGGCTTTTCTTACTTCAGATTTTTCCTCAATAATCGCCCGGTGTTTTGAAGTCAGGCGAATAATTTTACCAAGAAATTGTTCATACACCCGACCCAATATATCAGCAGGTAATACACTGAATTCATATGGACTATCGGGATAATAAAGATTTTTGAATATGCTTTTTAATTCTTTGTCATCAATAATAAGATTAGGAGTAAGGTTATCGAAATTTTCACGACTTTTTTCTTTTTTGAAATGGAACAAGCCTGAATTATATTTTTCATCAGCTTTGCGAAAAAGTTGAAATAATCGTTTATAAACATTGTTTCCATTTTGCAAAGCCATTAATCTGCCATAATTTTCAATGCCGCGATCTTCGCAAATACGGAGAAAAACAACTCTGTCAATTGTTTGCTGAACAGCAAAATTAAGTTCTCTCTGAGTAAGATTCGGATTACGCAAAGCAATATTACGAGCTAAAAGCTCTCGCCAACGCTCAATTTCCTGTAAGAAAGCTGTGTCAACCTCAGCAGTACCTTTTTTAGTTTTTTTGAGTTCTACATATTTATCAAAGGAACCCTTTAAAATCGCTTCACGGGAAAAAATATTTGTGATTTCATCCCAACGCTCTATATAATCAGTATATTTCATATAGAGAATACGTGAATGAGATACCTTATCTGTTTTAGCGGGTTTTACACGACAGTCATAAACTGCGAATTCTTCAAAGTCCGTTAGAATACTGAGAGGCAGCTTAGCGCTCCATCCGTAACGGCGTAGCTGATATGCAGGGTGTATATCTTCTTTGATATTTACAGCGGGTTTTTTTGCTTCCAGAAAGAATTTACGAACACCGCCTATGCGAAAACAATAATCAGGTGCTTTTGTAATACCGCCGATTTTTATAGCATCTTCATGAATTACATCTTTGTACGCTTCTGCATAGCCTTGTTTATTCGTAATATCCCAACCTAATTCTTTAAAAAAAGGATTTATGAATTCAAGACGTACCTGAGTTTCATTATATGAGCCTTTCTTGTATGCTTCTAAATTATAATCGAAAGTCTCAATCAATTTCACGATTTTGTCAGGTAAGTTCATATTTAGAATAGAAAATAGAGGGCCGCGTCTTTATTCTTGACAGAAATGAAGAATGAAAACTGCCCCCCTATGTTTTCCTTGGGTGTTGTGGGGCTGAAGAAGAAAAACCCTCAGCTACCCGATTAGTTTCTTTCTTCCAACTTTCTCTTAATCCATACAGGGTTACGACGCATGGGTAAGATGGCGACAATATAAGCAATTTTATCCTCAATTTCGTAATAAAGGGCATAGGGAAATCTCTTGGCAAGCATTCGATGAAGACCATACCTTTTATTATGAATACCTGCATAGATTCTTAGGGATTCGATATCAGCGATTAAACTATCCCAAAAGTAATCACCAACGCCGGTTTCTCTTTGATCATAAAAAGCCTTTCCGTCGTTCAGGTCATTAACAACCTCTTTCAATGTAACGACATCTTTAATTCTCATGATTTACGACTCGCTCTTAACTCTTCAAGAGAAATAAATTCTGCTTTACCGTTTTTGATCTTTCTTTTCCTCTCTTCGAGGATATCCTGATGCCATTCAGGGGAATCAATTTCGGGTTTTTCTCCCATAAACGAATCCCAAAGAGCCTCCATAGCCTGAAGACGATCTATCGTACTCATTTTCTCTATTTCAAGTGTATTCATTTTGATTCCTCCCTCTAAAGCTTGTATAAAAGATCAGATTGCAAGTTTATCCTTGCCTGGCCATGGAGGGTTATCCTGTCAGATTTTTTTTCAACAGACTAAATTATTACCTCCTTTTTAATGCTCTACTCTTGAATTCGTAAGTATATATTTCACGCAGTTAGATTCTAACAAGCTTAATTAATTGTGTTTACAGATCCTAAAGATTCTAATAAATAACATATCTGTAAATCTGAAAAAAAGCAAGAAGGGGGCGTTGTTCTTGCGACAGGTTGTTTTCAAAAGTAAAAAGATATTGACGGTACACATTGAGTGAATATATTATTCACAATTAGTTACTAACTTATTATCAAAAAATCGTTTATCTGTTGTTAACTAAGTTACTCTCATGGGGTGAATTATGGAAAATCCTTTTAGTTATACAAGCATTGTTGAGGGCGACTCTTTCTGCAACCGGCAAAAAGAAAAAGATGATTTGTTGAGTTTTATAATAAATTCTCAAAACATTCTCTTATACTCTCATAGACGTTATGGAAAGACATCCTTGATTTTCGAAGTTTTTAAAAAGGCTATGCGTAAACGCCCTAAAATTAATACAATACATGTTGATTTATATGGCACTCTGTCCGAAAAAGAATTCGTTGCAGCCATACTTTCAAGTTTAAGCCAGATAGAATCTAAAGTAGAAAGGCTGGTAAGCCTGTTAAAAAATACTGTTAGAAATATTAAATTAGGGTGGTCTATTGACCCGATATCTGGTGCGCCTTCCGGAATATCCGTCTCTTTTGACTCCGGATATAACGAGATAATGCTGGATAATATTATGGGGCTACTCGATAGATTATCCCAAAAACAAAAATTAGTTGTAGTTTTTGATGAATTTCAAGAAATTGCCGATTATGGACAAAGAGGATTTGAAAAAAGATTACGAAAGAATATCCAGTTGCATCAGAATATATGCTACATCTTCTGTGGAAGTCAGCGCCACATCCTGAATGATATTTTTAATAACAAAAATCGAGCTTTTTATAAATTGGCAGCATATTATCCTATCAATAAAATTGAAACCGGTTATTATTTTTCGTGGGCAAAAAAGCTGTTTTCTAAAAAGAATATCGAATTTGAGCCCGAGATAATTAAAGATGTAATTTTCCGATGTGAAAATCATCCCATGTATGTACAACAGTTTCTTTATTTTTTATGGGATGAACCGGAAATTTCACCGGAAACCTTAAATAAAATAGAACATAAAATCCTTCAAAGACATTATCACGAATTCTTAAACCTGTGGGAATCGCTGACAGCCAATCAGAAAAAGACACTTAAATTAATAGTGTCCACAGATGGTAAAGAAATTTTTTACGCCAATGCTATTCAATCAGTTGATTTAAAAAGCGGTTCTCAAATTACCAGGGCATTAGACGTGCTAATAAAGAAAGATGTTGTTTGCAAAAATAAAAACTATCGAATCCAGGATGTTATGTTCAAAAAATGGATTCAAACTCTTTTATGAAAAATTATATAACTCAAGTTTCGCACCCACTAATTCCTATAAAGCTTCTCTGGCAGGGCAGGTATTAGATAGTTTTTTTAAAAAGCAAAATATGTTCACTCTGGCTTTGGCAACGGCACCATACCCACTCAGTTTGTAAGGAGCGAGACATGCACGGCATTTTATCCCTGATGAAAAACCTTCTATGTGCCTGTC
>Ga0255432_1002_pt1 | contig 74929 bp, 70 predicted proteins | sample ANMaggSeSYBR02I6_FD_182656 | JGI IMG/M metagenome (GOLD analysis project Ga0255432, IMG submission 182656) | Sediment cell enrichment communities from methane seep in Santa Monica Basin, California, United Staets - ANME aggregate JGI... | ecosystem: Environmental > Aquatic > Marine > Cold seeps >...
CATCATCCCTATACTATGACAAAAACACCTGCAGGAATATATATTGTCAAGCCAGGATTGGCCTAGTCAATTGAGGTAGAGAACACATATGGGAATAAAACTGTTTTCCCTTATAAATAAAGGAATTATCGTTGATATTTATTGAAAATATGTGAGTTTTTGCTTTGGTCAGCTATGCTGAAATGGATCGGTGGGGTGGCAAAAAAAATGATTGTTTTGGATGATTATTTTTGTCCAACTGCCTTATAGGAATATAAATAATCTGTCCTTCGTTGTTCGTATTCCGTGCTTTCGCAAAAATTACATTTCTTTTTTTCCATACTTTTCCCCCTTGTCCAAGGATCGACAAACTTTGTAAGTTCCATCAGGCCTCCTCAACCGACCTCAGACCTCTGACCTCTGTTTTCTCCTACCCAAGGACTTCCCTGTATAACTCAGCATACCGCCCCGCCACTTTCTCAATATCAAAACAGGCCGCCTTTTCTCTGGCCTTTATGCAAAGCTCTTTATGACGGTTTTTGCCAGATAGAACCCAGTTAATACCATCGGCAAGGTCGTTGCTGTCATAGTGTTTTGCAAGGTAGCCGTTTAGTCTGTGATCAATCATATCCAGCATACCGCCAACATTATAAGCAACAACCGGTGTGCCGCACGACAATGGTTCCACAACCGTATTCGACAGATTATCCTGCCGCGAAGGAACTACCATTACATCCGCTGCTGAATAGAGAAGCGCGAGGCTGACATCATCATGCAAAAGCCCAAAATAATGCACAGGTAAGCCAAAATCAGGCGGATTCTCCGGTTCGCCGGCGCCAAAAACAACCAATTCTGCTTTGTCTGACCATTTGGCAGCTAATTGTTTTAGACCCTTGTAAAGCAGGTCAAATCCTTTCCTATGATCGCTGGTTGCTTCCATTGCACCAAAGAGAATCAATTTTTTATTAATTGGCAAATCCCATATCTCGCGGGCAATTGTTTTATCAATCGGCTTAAATATATTGAGATCCAAACCATTATGAATTACCTCAATGCACCGCCCCTTGAACAAACTGCTTTCTTTTGCACATTCAGCAAGCCAGTTACTTGGCGTTACAATAGTAATGTCAAGCCCTGCCCATGCCTTTTGTTTTCGCTTAAACACAGACCAGCTAAGGTCATTTTCACACATCCTGTTCAACTGCGGACAATTACCGCAGGATTGCCGAAACCGTTCACAACCAGCATTGTAATGACACCCGCCAGTAAACGCCCACATATCATGCAGAGTCCAGACTATGGGTTTATTAATTCGTTTAAGATCTTCAATCCGCAGTATGCCGTCACAAATCCAGTGCAGATGGACTATATCCGGCGCAATGGATTTAATCCGAGAAGGGATATCTGAAAAAGGCAGCCATGCAGGGGAAAAAATAGTTTTAGAGCCTCCGGAAAAAAGATTTTTAAAAGTAAAATCAAGAGTGGGACGCAGCAGAGCAAGCCCTTTTTTCACTTTAGTCTCAGGGGCAATAACAGTTTTGTCATCGCTCAATTTGGTTTGAACCAGCATTTTTGAGTCTATGCCGATTTTTTGCAGGCCTTTATGTATGCGATAGGCCGCTATCGCTGCGCCGCCGGAAATGTCTGAGGAGTTAACTAACAAAATTTTCATGATTTAATTGCCTCTACATACATAGATTCCAAGCCTTTTCGCGGTCGCTCATTTACTGTTAAATCTAGAGGATAGAATGGAAAATCAGGTATATTTGACGAACTTGACGTCATACGTTGCACATCAGTAAAATCAGCCTGTATTAACAGTTGCTCCATTGTATAAAAGTCATACATCCACGCATGTTTTTCACCCACAGCGGTTAAGCTGACATTCTGATGTCGAAATGCGGATGGCAATAAAGCAATGATGAATCGTATATACAACTGCTCAAACTTACTCCATATTTTTTGCGGATTTGCAAAAAGCCGAAACCAACGGTTTACTTGTGTGGCACTATCTGTAGATTGAAGATCATGCCCTGTGCGTAACTGTACAAAATTTATCAACGTTTGGTACTGCTCAGGCTGTACCTGTAAACGTGCATAGCAAGCGCCTAATTCACCACCAGAAGTCCGGCGGGCACATTGATCCAGCATTTCTAACATCAAAAAATCTGCCTGCTCATGCTCACCAACATGGCGAAGCGTTAAATAAGTGTTGCACAACTCTTCCCAATCCGGCAAAACCAAGCGCAAACGACCGCCTGGTTTGGCAATACGGTGACATTCCGTCAAAAACCCAGCGACTAAATTACGAGGAATATGTTCGATAAAGTGCGACGAATATACAACATCAGCGGTGTTATCGGCGATAGGCAGTCGATTGAGCAAATTAGCCTGCTTGACTATTGCCGAATGCGGGAAAAAATCAAAATTGATCCAATTTTTGACATACGAGTCGCCACAGGCGATATTGACGCAGGTTTTCATGAAATATTCCTAATATAAAGGCATTCCTGAGAACGATAAGAACAAACCATATAGCAACTTAAGATATCAACCTGTACAACCTTCTAATCACCAGATAAAGAATATTAGCTTGATTGAAAATTGTCTTTTGTGTGTAGTTGTCCGCTCTCTTATCCCTTATCGTCAATTTTGGATGTTTTAATGGAAATGACAATTCAGAGGCAGTCATCTTTGATAAAGGACTATCCCCTGTAGTATGTGTTGCATCCTCATCAAACCCAATATTTGAAACCAGATTCACATTGGGCAAAACAGTCAAACCATTTTGTATCCAGCATGAAAATGTCCATCTGTATGCCCAGCTATCAATTTCATTTCTATATGCGGTTTCAAATATTTTACCCCAATATTTAACTGCTGTTTTATCTAACAAAATGTCTTGAAGATAGCCATTATCACGAATATACGGCCATGATTGCATATTCTTTTCATAATATGACCATGACCGCCGCCAGCTTGCCCAACCCCAGCAATGATTAAATCTTGAAAAGTAATAGCTGAACTCATTGCGGGCGGGGCCTTTTTGAAAATTATCCCCGGAAACAGCCATGATCCGCATATCATCCCGATACCGCTCCAGCAACTCCTCACAAAACCAGAAAAAACTCTGACTTGGCAGGCAGTCGTCTTCCAGAATAATACCTTCTTCCTCATTCTCAAAAAACCAGTCAATCGCACTACTCACGCCTACCCGGCAACCCAGGTTTTTATCTCTAAAAAGGGTTTTTACCTCGCAATCCCAATTAACTTGTGTCGCAATCCGGCGCATTTCCTCGCACTTTTCCGCCTCACCGGATTTATCAGTCCTTGGGCCATCGGCGGCAACATAAAGCCGCGGCGGTTTTGCCTTGCGGATTGCCTCAAATACCTGCTTTGTGGTATCAGGGCGGTTAAAGACAAGGAACAGAACCGCTGTTTTTAGCGTATGTGGCGGAATAAACGTATTTGATGAAATTTCTTGCACATCGGCCTCTATTAAAAAACTCAGTTTAATGTCTTTGACATCTGGATAATAAATTCTTATTCGAAAGCTGAGTTGCTACAACTACAAGCAAGGAGTAATAAAATGAATAGATTTTATAGGATTCCGCAATAAAAACAAATGAAAATGTTAATCAATTTAACTCATTTGATTGTCTCATTGAGGGACCACTATAGTTGGCGCTGTTTAACAAAAGAAACATTTGCAACCGCACACACCCTATCTGAATTAAAAATTCTATGTAATAGAACGTCTAAAGCCTTCCCATGTATTGAAAATATTTTTTTTGCCAAGGGGTGTTTATTGTGCTTATGCCATGTATCTATAATGTGCTCATCGTATTTAAATAACATCCAAGGCTCCACCGGTATTCTTTGCTGTTTGATATCACTTAATATGCAACCGTACTTATTAATCTCGTCAAGTAATTCATTCGGTTTCCAGCAATATATATGGTGAGGATCTGTCCTCCATATTTTAGAATATTTAGATGGTGATTTTATAATTGCAACCCCGCCAGGTTCCAAAACCCGTATTATCTCTCCAATATAATACTGACCGGTTTCTTTACTAAGATGCTCAATTACTTGGTTTAGCAAGACCATGGAAAATGTATTTTTCTCAAAAGGTAATTTCTTTCCTTTCTCAAAAAAAAAATCCTGACAATTCAATCCCTTTTCTATGCACCTATTAACCCCATACCTTGATGCCTCCAAACCATTCGATTGAAAACCAAATGGTTGTATTGATTCAAGAAATAAACCAATACCACACCCCATATCAAGAACTCTCTTGAATTGATTCCCATCATAATAAATAAAGGCTTCAGAAAGGAGATTCCGATAGCTTTTAATATCAATATCCTCATAATATGTTTCAAATTTTTTATTCAACACACCGTTTTTACTCATAATAATTTACTCTATTCGGTCATATAGCTGATAAAAATCCATCACTTTTTTTAATTGTTGATCATTTTTGTTTTGCATAACATTAATTTTCCATAGTGTCTCATTTTGCGATCCTCTTATCATAGGAAACTCAATGCTCTTACAATTCACCATAACCGTTTTCACGCCATTCAGTAACGCCATAGCTTTAAACCATATATCATCACCTAATGGTGATAAATCTAAAAACAAATCTTTCTTGAAAACATCAGCATGTAATATGTTTGGTGGATACAATATTCCGCCAACACCAGTTGGGAAAAGGTTAAAACTTGGTCCTCTACTTATAGGAGTTTTCCAAGATAGATAAGGAGCAAGTTTATCTGAATCAAATTTTACCATATCTGAACACCTGTACGCCACAACACAAGAGGGATATTGTTTATATGTATTAAATAAACCCTCAATAAACCAACTTGGATAAAAAATATCATCATCACATGTTATAATTATAAAATCTTTATATTCATCCAGAGCATAAATTAATTTTTTATATGATTTAAGGTTCTCATCAACATATTTTATTATCAGTCCCCTTTTCTCTAAGTTAACTAATTTAGAAGGAATTATGCCGATATCAACCTCCTTCTTTGATAACCATAGCACTATCTCATCAGGCTTTATTGTCTGGTTTAATAAAGTTTCTATTGTTAAATGCACCATATCAAACCGTTTGGGGTAAGTAGTTAGGCTAACTACAACCTTTTCCTCTCGCATTAATTTATTCAATCCATTATGTTTCTTCAATACTTCAGATAAGTAACATCTAAACAAGGCAAGATAATACTCTATTGTTTTGTTTCTATATAAAATTTTATCTTTTATAAACCACATATTTTGAAGTCCTATAAATGCCAAATCCTGCTGTTTGCATATAAAAACACATTCTGGTTTTATTAAACAGAAATAGACTAAAATAGTTCACAAAAAAATATGAGAGCAAGGTCGAAGCTGCCGCCCCCCTCACTCCATATTTACTAATTAATATAAAATTTAAAATCACATTAATAAATGCTCCCAACACAGTTCTTATAGCTGCATTTATTAAATATCCTTCGGTAACCACCCATTTCGAAGCGGCCACCCCCAAACCTACAAACACCCCTGCCCAGATATGAATACTCAAAACCCCTGCTGCTGGCAAAAACGCTTTTCCATACAATATCTTTATTACCCAGGGCGCTAAAAAAGTTGTCGGCAGGGCAATAGCCACGGCCAGCCACACCATCAGATCATAGAGTTTCTGCAATCTCTGATAGTAAAGCTCTTCACTCTGTTTTTTAGCGTTGATAATTGCCGGAAAAACAGACGACGTAATCGCCATTGGGACAAAATACCAGGCTTCGCTTAATCTTACCGCTGCTGCATAATGCCCTACCTGTTCGGCCCCCAGCATTTCCTTTATCATGATCTGATCTATCTTCATATAAATCGAAATCACCATTCCTGATAATATCAACGGCCAAGAATCCCTCAATAATTCTTTTGCAATCTCCCATCGCCACTTCCAATACCAGATCCTGCCGGTATTTTTCAGATACATGGCAGTCAATCCAACTGCATGCACAACTGCATCTAGCAGAAAGACACACGCAAACCAGACAAGTGGAGCTGCAAACCAAACAAAAACAAGTTTGATTACTGATGATATAACAAGAGAAGCAAGCTGGGCATACACCACATACTTGGATTTAACTTCTGCCTGATAATTAAAATCAATGACATTAAATGCCTGAAAAATAACGCCAATAGCGATAATGGCAATAAGTATGTTTGTTTGAGTATCATTATGGGTAAAAGGGATTGCAGCGACAATGCCCATCCACATCAAAATTGCACCGCCCGTTTTCAGCCAGAAGGCGGTGCCGAGCAGTTCGTCCCTGCGCTCCGGTGTTTTGACCAGTTCCCGCACCATGATGCCATCCAGCCCCAGAGTTGCCAGCGCTGTAAACAGCCCAACAAAACTCATGGCATAGCTCAAAAGCCCGAACCGTTCCGGCCCGAGATACCGGGCAACATAGACGCCGACAAAGAGCGCGACAATCATGCTCAATATACGATGCCCCATCAGCCATGAGGTGTTGGCAAAGTAACGTTTAAAGCTTTGTGACCGTATATCAATAACCGTTTTCATTGAGTACTCTCCAATACCCATCCCGATCGTTTCCGATTCGCTCCAATCGCCCATCGGCCTTTAGTCTTGCAATATGTCCTTTAATAGTGTTGGGGCTTTTTCCAAGTACGTCCGCAAGCTCTTCGCGTGTCATGTTCAGCTAACAATTAATTCGATTATCTCTTCGACAACTTCTTTTAAGTTTACAGGACTGCTTTCGACAATTTTATCAGGGAAGTGCTTGTGATCTGGAAATGTAGGAATTTCGGTATAATGAGGCACATTATCGTATCGGAATATCAACCCGCGGCCGGCGGTCATATAATGGTATCGATACCTGAACCTGTCAGGCGTTATTGATTCAGTGAATTCAAGGATATCACCGTTGTAAAAGATTATTCTGCCTTCGGCAAAGAGAACTCCCAATGAAATATCAAAATCATAATCAACATGCTGCTCAACACTAAACCAGTCAGCAATCTTACATGCGATCCTGATTTCTTTCAGTCTTTTTTCAATATTCATATTTCAGGCTTTCAAGGTCATCCAATTTCTTTTTCAACAAATTTACAACATTTGCGACATGATCCCATTCCAGCCATTTTTTGTTATCACCAAGGTCTCCCTTATTAAACGACATGATAAAGGCTTCAGTATCCATTCCTCCAGCTTGTTCAAATTTTTCTATTTTTTTTTGGTAAGCCGCAAGTTTTCTCTCCATAACCTGCTTCCCAATATTTATGCTTTCTTGCAGACTTGACAAACCCCTTTTTTCAATCATAACTTTTGCATAATTTTTCATACATTACCTCTTATATATCCCCTTTTATTACCCTTCTTCCTTTATCCATCCAGTTATTCAACTCCTAAATCTACAAATCATCCAATCCCCGAATCATCCAAAAAATAGTTTTTCTTTCTCAAATATTCATCCTGATTTTCAATCGCCACCAGCCAAAATAACTGCCTGAATGAGCATTATCTTTGTGTATTTTTCGGCATCCTTCATTTTAAGGAGTTAATGCGAAGTTGATGGCAAATATTAACAACCACAAATCGACACAAATGGACTCGAATAAGGAGAAAAATGATAATCATGTTTTGTGACTCCTTTCATTGAGCACTCTCCAATACCCGTCCCGATCGCTTCCGATTCGCTCAAGTCGCCCATCGGCCTTTAGTTTTGCAATATGTTCTTTAATAGTGTTGGGGCTTTTTCCGAGTACGCTTGCAAGCTCTTCGCGTGTCATGCTTGGATTTGTATGCAGTATTTCAAGAATTTTGTTGCGCGTCCTGGTTTTCTGGGTGGTTTTCTGGGTGGTTTTAGAAACCGCCACCTTAAAACCATTCTGAATTTCTTCAAAAATCGGCCGGGCCATATCCTTGAAAAGCTTCAAGCACTCTTTTGATTCCTGAGCCATATTTTTCAATAATACCCGCCTCTTTGAACACAGACGCAATCTGCTTATTTCGAATAGAAGAAGAGTACTTCCCACTGATCAATTGCTCTACAGTCAATCCATCCGGTAGTTTGCCCGGATTAAAAAAATCAATTCCATCATCAAAAATTTTAATGATGGAGTCGTTGGAACTCATGTAGTCTCTATGTACAATCATATTCACTACTATCTCTCTCAATGCTTCGAGCGGATAGTCCCAGCGTTCTTCGCGTTGCGCATTTCCGGTGATAATATAGGCCTTGTCAATATGCTTTCTTATAAACTCAAGAATAATTTCTACTTCACTGATAAGGTCTGTACGAATGGTCAGGCTGTCTTTGATAATAGTCTCACTGGCAAATCGACCAATTTCAATGGTACTTATGAAAGAATCTCCCGCCACAAAGAGTAAATAGCATCCATGTGTAATGCGCTCATCTTTCAGCAATTCAAATTTTTTGAGTACTGTCATGGGGTCATCCACAATCGGATAGTGACGGATCTTGTTGGATAGCTCGATAAAATGGTTCACTTTTTCCAGAGAGATATCGCTAAGCGTATGACGGGTATCGTCATAGTGATCCCAGCTTGCATGGTATGTTTTCAGGTGAAGATTGGAAATCTCGTTGATGCTCATTTGGTGGTTGGAGTTTCGAATGCGTTTAAAATATTTCCCCCTGCAACTAACGGGCTTGACTGGATACTCGATGATCGTCAGAACCACCAGGGTCTTGTTGCCGATTGTAGTGGTTTCTATGTCCGGAATAATGGAAGGCGAAGTGTTTAGTTTGATCTGGTTCAGCCACTGCTGAAGTGTTTCTTTGCCCAAATGAAGGCCCTGAATCTCGCCATGATCAGTTGCGCCGACAATAACGCTTCCGCCTTTTGTGTTGGCAAAGGCGGAGAGAGTTTCGATTGCATCTTTGCCAAAGGAGGTTTTGAATTCTATTGATACGGATTCACCTTTTGAAAGAAGTTGCTTTAATGTTTTTTCAGTCATTTAACCAATACCGTGCCATTTCTAAGGATTTTTTATGCAAACAGCCCTGTAATCAGTTGCCGATGATTTCCTTTATAGACAAACGGAATTTCAAAATCAAACGAAACATATCAATATTGCTGAGGCGCTGCTTTTTGCGAAATAACCATCGTTTTTCCAGCATAGACGGCAGTTTTTCAAACATATCGATATAGGCCTTTAAATAGGCCGAAACTATTGTTGGTAAGGAATTACTTTCCGTAAATTTGTTGAGTTCACCAATGCCCTTTAAAACAAAGTATCCCTGTGTAAGATAACGCCACGCAGTAACAAACGGAAGCATGGCTAAAAGAAACCAGGGAAAATTCTTTATTGCCACCCATAAATGGTTTCGCTCCACCCAATAGATTTTTTGCAGAGAAAACTTTCCGCCGGTCATGGAATAATAATGATGAACATAAGCGCCCGGCGCAACCACTATATTCCAGCCCGCCCGGCGCAAACGAAGCCCAAGATCAGTGTCTTCACAATAGGCAAAAAAGTCTTCGTCAAAAAGGCCGACCTCGTTTAATGCCTCCATTTTCAACAAGCAGGCACACCCGCTAAATAGCAGGACATCTTCCGGTTTGACCGGATTTGGCACTGGCATGCCCCGCATGGCCTGCCGGGACATACCGTCTAGAGCAATGCCGACACCGCATGAATCCAAAACTTCCGGTCGGTTGCCATCAATAATAATGGAAGCTGTTGCCCCGATTCCAGGATCAGACTCCGCTGTTGCAACTAGAGAGCTTATCCATTGGGGCGCTGCCACGGCATCATTGTTGATTAGCGCAACATATTTTCCTTGCGCTGTTTCAATACCCCTGTTGTTTCCGCCGGCAAAGCCATGATTCTTATCCAGCCTGACTATACGAACTTCCGGGAATTCTTTTGCCAACATGCCTCGTATGTCTTCCTCGGAACCATTATCAACGACAATAATTTCGATCGCTCCATAATCCTGGGCGTAAATGCTGGTCAAGCAGTTTCTGAGCAGGTTCAGGTTGTTTAAGGTAACTACTACTGCTGTTACTAATGGCAAGTTGTCTTTCATTTATTCTTTAATGGCCGGATGTTTTTCCGAATACTGAGTTTAAAAATCCGCTAAAAGCCTTTATCATATTAAAAACATTTAGAGGATTAGCCAAAAGTCTCCTGAGATAATTTCCGATTATCCGTGGCCGCAGATAAAATTCTTTCATGAACTGTTGCTGGTAATATAGGAGCTTTTCTTTGGATAATCCGTTGGGAATGTAAACCACATCAAGCAGGTTCATTTTTTCAAAGTCTTTTTCAATTGTCCCATGTTGTTCTGCAATATCATACATCTCTGATCCAGGAAAAGGAGTTAATGTAAAGGCGCTTATGTCGTTTAAGGGAATGCTGTTGGCAAAGCGAATTGTTTTCTTCATGGTCTCTTCGGTTTCATACGGCAAGCCAAAGATGAAGTATCCTTTGCTCAAGATCCCTGCTTTATGGGTCAAACGCACCGCTTTTTCGATTTGATCTATGGTAATTGCCTTTTTGGCAAAATCAAGTATTTTCTGGTTGCCGGATTCTATCCCATAACTGATCTGCCAACAGCCTGAGCGTTTCATTAACCTGAGCAATCCGGGATCATTTACGGAATTGACCCTGCCGCTGCAACACCAGGAAATATTCCATTTGGCCTTTAAGATGCCTTCACATATTCTTGCCACTCTTTTCTTTTTGATAAGAAACTGGTCATCTTCAAAAATAATTTCCTTTATCCCGAATTTTTTTATCAAATAACCAATCATTTCCAGCACATATTCTGAGCTGTGAAACCTGATTTGACGGCTGAATACAGATGTATCACAAAAAATACATTTATTGGGGCAGCCCCTGGCAGATATGATATGTGTGGAAGGGAGTTTCTTGTATTTAAACAGCGCCGGATGATATCTGACAGGAAACCCATCCAGGAGGTCCCATGCCGGAAATGGAAGGACATCGAGATCCTTAATAGTCGGGCGTGGGGGTGAAAAATGGACTTTGCCGTTTTCGCGAAATGCCAAGCCCGAGATATTTGATGGCGTTTTGCCGGCAGAAAGGGCTTCAACCAGTTCGATTATCGTATTTTCGCCTTCGCCCACAACTCCATAGTCAAAAACATGGTAATCCGACAGAGTCTGCTCCGGAACCGCAGTTAAATGCGGCCCTCCTATGACTATCGGTATAGAGGGATATAGATCCTTTATCATTGAGGCCAGTTTTACTGTCTTGATAATCGAAGGGGTTACAGCAGTAAGCGCAATGATGTCGGGGTTGAATTTCTTTACCTCTTTAAGAGTATATTCATAACCTGTACTTTGAGCAGATGCATCCAGAATGCGAATACGGTGGCCTGCGTTACGCAGAACCGCTCCCAGCATAAGCAGCCCAAGATGTGGAAGGGTGGCTCCAACCGATGCCAATTTTCCGTACCTTTCTTCTAAGAAATAGGGCGCATTTGCAAGAAAGACTGAGGTCATGATTGTTTTGTCGCTTCCTTTCCGGATTCCAGCCTTTGCTGGAATGACGATTGTGTGTAATCCCGTACTACGAATGCATCAATCTTGATGTTTTTTTAATTCCTCCAACCCGTCTCTAAGCAGGGCATTTTCCTGCACAAGATTCTTAACTTGCTCAGTCAACCTGGATATTCTTACGGAAAACTGGACAGATAGAATCATCAGAAATATTAGCGATCCAATAAAGAGGGTAGTCGTGGGAATGGCGGCACCTATGATATTGCTGACAATACCGAGCCAGTTATATTTTATTACCAGGATGAACATTGATGCACTTGTCAGCAGCCATAGCCAGGAATACTCTTCTCTCAATTTTCTCCGCCTGACCAAGTCTATTATAAAGATGAATATAAATATACAAACAATAATCATAACTAACTTTTGTCTTGGTAACATAAGGCTAATCCTCTGCTTTCAAGAATAAAGAAACAGGCCTCTTTCTCAGAAGCGTCATAAACATGGAAAGAAACATCTTGAATAGATAATAGATTGGTTTTAACCCGCTGTGCATTGATCTTCCACTATCCCTTTCAAACATGATCATAGGATATTCTTTAATTCTAAAACCTGCCCTGTGCACCATAACAATAACGTCTGCATCAGGATAATCGCATGGAAAGAAATCCTGGGTAAAAAAGGCAATGACCCGTCTGTTGAAGGCCTGATAACCGGAAGTTGGATCAGTAACTTTAAGTCCTACTAGTTTTGTGGTGAGAAAAGCAAACAAGGTTATGGCAATTTTTTTGGTAATACCTGCTTTATATTGCGGCAAAGACGGTTTGCTTTGAGTTTTTTCTTTAATAAATCTTGAACCTATAACCATATCTGTCTTTTCCGTTATGACCTGTCTGAACAATTCAGGAATATATGACGTATCATGCTGGCCATCTCCATCCAACTGGACAAGATAATCATATCCTCTCTCAAAGGCATATTTATAACCGGTCTGCAGGGCCACCCCGTAGCCCATATTCGAGGAAAGCCGAATCACTTTTGCGCCCGCAAGTCTTGCATGGCGGGCAGTTCTGTCTGTTGAACCATCGTCAATAACCACGACATCTATCCCGATATCCAGTTCTCTTATCCTGGTGACTACCTGACCGATATTTTCCTGTTCATTATGTGCCGGTATGATGACCAATTTTTTCTTTATATCATTCTCATGCATACTGATAAGTTCCATTGACGAGTTGTCTCTCGTAGACTTCTTACAACCAACAGTTTGTTTGGCTTCTTATTATTCTCGGTGGCCGTGCGAGGATACGGAAGTTATTCTGCGTGATCTGCCTAACACATTGATAATTAAAAGACAAGATTGAAAATCGAAAGGTATTGATGATTGGTGATTGGCGGAGCTAAGCGTAGATACCGCTGGATGAATGGATGATGGGATGGATGGAAGATTTAGGGATTGAGGAATTGAGATCAAGCAGCGCAACGACATTTTCAGGTAGATAATGTTGAAGAAATTCTTTTGCCGTGCCCTTGCGTGTAAAAATCCCTTTGAAAAATTTGTCATGCGGATTACTGATCCTGATCATAATATTACCTTAGGACTCGCAAAAAAATAACCTGGGGCTTTTAGGAAATTTTCTGCAATGGATTTTCCTGGTGACAAGGATGGGGACTGATCTTAATCCTGTAAACTGAATCAGCGGATGAATCGAAAGCTATCAATTTCTTTTATCTGTATACCCTTTCTAAGAAGCTCTTTTAATTTTGCCGGATCATTTATCTGATTTATTTTATCAATGATTTCAGTTGAAATTTTTCCAAAACGCAATTCAAGAACTTCTATGATATTTTCTTTTGTACTCTGAATTATTCCCTGCTGCATTCCCTGCTGCATTCCCTGCTGCATTCCCTGCCGCATTCCCTGCTGCATTCCCTGCTGCATTCCCTGCTGCATTCCCTGCTGCATCCCTTTATCTCTAATATATTGTGCTAACATAGCAGTCTCCTTATGCTGAATTATTTCATAATACAGGCTTTTCTGTTCTTGTTCACTTATTTGCGCATACACATCTATAAAATCGACATATTTATCAAAAAGCATACGGGATGCAAGTTGAAATAATCCTGAGTATGCATGTCTTATCACCTCTATTCGTTTATCCTCTTTATAATTCATTTTCGGCAATAATATTTTAACCACAGGATTATTAATATAATAATAATCGCTTGCATTGAAGTCAAACAGTTTAAAATATATATATTCGAAATGAAAAAACAATCGGTCATTTAATCTTGTTTCCAGTTTGCGGACAACATCTTTGCGCCATTTTGTGCGATCAGTAAATAAAACAGTCGGTATTACCAGTGCCTGAGGATGAGCCTCCATCAGATCTGTTGTATAACGCAACAATTTATAGATTGAAAATTTTGCCTTGTCTTCCTGAAACTCAACCAGCCACAAAAGCAGTTGCTGATTCTCAAAAAAGAACAAAATCGGCATGTCTAATGCGAGGCTCGAATCAGAAAGTTTACGCTTTTTGGGTTCCTGGCGAATAAACTCAACTTTACGCACCTTCCCCCAATTTTGCTGTGCTTGAGGAAAAAACCACTCCAATGTTTCCTTTGGAAAATCTAAAAACAGGTTTTTAAAATTGTGGTCATGTGATTGTTTTGTCATAAGCAACAGCCTTTTCAATAGCAGCGCCGATAATTTTGCTGCTTAATTTGTTAATATCCTATCCACACTCTGCTTATCTGCGGTAAAATAATGCTTTTATGCCCGCACGATATGATCGAGACACCTCTGAGGACATCCTTTCACAGCCTTCCTGCGAAATATCTTCAAAATCAATGGATTATATATTTCATTTAATCTATTCACGATTAACTCGGGGATAACTTCAAAACACAGCTCAAGAATATCAATTACAGCTTTTCTGACGCTTTGAAGAATTCCACCTTCATATCCTTTCCCATTCAAATCCGGCAATATTTCTATTTTCTTTATTAAATTCGATTCCGATCATATAGATTGCCAGCCCTTTTTGTTTAAACCTAAATTGAGCGATTTTTTACTTGATCTGCGCCGATCTCTTGCGCATAAAGGCTTCGCAAAAACCCTCGACATATCCACGGGTATGCCTGCGGTTTTTGCAAATCCTTATGCATCAAGATCTCAGCACATATCTTCGCAAAAAATCGCTCAACTTAGGTTAAATTTTTCATGATAGTTTTTTTATTGACATATTTCGCATGCTCCGCGCTAAGAAGAGAACATCCAGACCAAAAACCAGAGAAAAATTCCCACTATGGCCAGATAGGTTGTCAATGCAGTGGAAACAGTTGGCCACAGCTCCCGTGACGACTGGGATTTCAGGATAGACCCTGATGCTTCAAGAAGTTCCACGACGGTGCTGTATCTGTCAGACGGCGCTGTCTTCAGCCCCTTTGAAACAACATGGCATATATTATCACTATTTTTTGTGTCCTCGGTGTTTAAAATCGGATGTATGATGTTGCTTTGAACGCTATCTTTTAAAGATTCTTCGTTATCTCCCTGATGAACTGTCTCTCCGGTTTCTATAAAGAATAAAAGGGCGGCTAAAAAATAGATGTCTGTTGCGCCAGATATTTTTTTATCACCAAGAAGTTCAGGCGGGCAAAAAGGAAATTCTTTCGGGTCGGGCTCAACGCCGACGCTGTTCCATCCAGAGATGAAAATCTGTTCTTTTTCAAAGTCCCATACAATTTTGTCAGGAGTGAGCAAACCGTGCGCATATCCCAGACCGTGGATATAATGCATTGCAAGGCAGACGCTACGCCAAATCCGGCACAGCAGGGCAATTTTATTGCTTTTTTTCAGGTCTGACAGCGAGGCGAGTTTGCCTGCCCCAAATAGGGGCGCTACATGAAGATCGGCATGAGGGTCAAGATCTTGCGAGTCCTTGATTAAGTCAACAACCAGAACCCTGCCCTCCAGATGCACACCATCCAGTAAAATATTCGATTTATCAACAATTTTATTAAACGACATAGTAACAGTTCACAGTTGTCAGTTGTCAGTTGTCAGTTTTTTCAATGAACAATGCTGCGACTGAAGCATTTTGGATATTGGTTTATTTTGGACCGAGCCCTAACCTCTCACGAACGGTTAACTGTTTACTGTGAACCGACAACCGTGAACGGTTATGTTTTTAACCATGGTAGGCTTTTTGCCTGCCAAACTCAAGGGGTTCATGCATTTCCAGGAATACATGCCTGAAATTATATTCTCTTTTCCTGCCGATTGATTCCAGCCTGGAGGCAATCGCAAAGCTGTTCTGATAAATCAGTAAAGATATGCCATGATTTTCAGCCCCCTTTTTATCTAAAAGACTTGTAAATCTGTTTTTGTCCTGTGATATTTCCTTGAAAGTCATCCATCCCTGCAAACCTTTTTTAGGTGTTAAAAGCATGGAATGACCTTCAAGTCTTACTGAAAAATATTTTTCCATGTCGTCTGTATCCTTTCTATCAAGATAAACAGCTCTGTTTCCGCAGCAGATGATGTTAATCTGCTTTTTTCCTGTCTCTTGTTTTACGCCAATTTCTACGCGCGTTATCTGGCGCGTTGTTGTTGAGGCAATCGCAGCAAAGGCAACGATAAGAACCATAATTCCTACCACATTAAACATGATATCCAGGAAAGAATCCATGTCAGCGGATAAATTCTTATGCCTGCGTCTCGCCATAAGTTACCTCTTGGTATGCATTCCCACGCTGAAGCATGGGAACAAAAAACTGTAAACTACTTTTTGGGTTTACTGAAGGATGCCTCTTAATCCTATCACGCAGGCGGAATGACTTTTCGATTTTCTTCCTGATAAAGAAGCGCCCAATCTATTTCCCAATTGTCACCCTCAACATCAACGCTATCTGTTTCAACTTTTTCATTCTCCGGCTTTATATCATTTCTCATCTTAACTATATCGCCCAGTACAGTATAGGGATAAATTCCGGAAGGACGAACAAGAAACAGCAGAAACCGTGACTCTTCGCTGCTTAATTCATTTAAAAATTCAAGGAAAGGATCGTCATTCCAGGAATCAGAATTATCCTGTTTTCCGCTTCGGTAAATTTTAACAACATGGTCCCATGCATCAGTCACATTAAATTCCTGATCACGCACAGCCTTTCCGTTTGCGTTTTTAATTATAAAAGCCGTGTTATCTTTACATTCCACTACAACGGGTGTTCTCACATCCCCTGTGCCTGAAATACTTTCTACCGCTGATTCAACTATCAAGGGAAGATCGATTGCCGTAATGCTCAAAGCAAGAGACATGAAGATAAGTATTCCTATAACTGTAATCAAGACGCTCATAAACGGAAAGAGAGAGGGAGATAATCTATTTTTTCTTCTTCTTGCCATAATCCAGCTTTCTATAGATTTGAACTCAGGAGGCTGAAACTTGCATCAGTAATCAGAGCGCCTTTTGGGGATCCACTTTCTATATTTTGCAACGTTACCTGCCAGCATTGGCAAAAGTTTCTTGATTCCATATTTTTCTATCCTGTCAAGTGTTTTGAACTCCAGGTTTTCAACAATTGACATCAGAACAACAATAATCACAGTCATAATCAAGGCTATAAGTGTGGTATCAAATGCAAAGGCCAGGTCCTTTGTAACATTGGTCAAAGCGGCTGTAATCTGCGATATTTCCTCTACATCTTTTCCCAGAACAGCAGAAAGACCGCCAACTGAACTGCTTACTCCCTGAACAGTGCCTATAAAACCTAATATCGGAACAGCCCATACAATCACACGAAACAATCCATAACTGGATTCGGCTTCCGAATATGCCTTATCTGATGCTTCGCGCCACACATTTTCTGCATCCCTGAGCGATTTTATCAACTTAAACCGGTTCAGCACGGTGACTATTTGTGGGGCAAGCATGTCGTCGCCATTTTCTTTTGCCTTGTGCATTATAGTCTCACAAGTTTTATCAATTTTGTCCTCTGTTTCCAGCGCCGTGTCTTCCGGCAAATAGTTTACACTAAGGCATCCGGCTTGTTTACGGATGGAAACACCTTTTTGTATCAACATGCCTGTTGCCCAAAAGCTGAGAAACATGACAGCATAAGGCACCCAGCCGGTGGCCAGCATCCGGAATATTATGGAGCTCTTGCTACAGAAAGTATAAATGGCTCCATAAAATATAGCATAAGCAATTATTGTGAGCAATCCGGTTGCTATAGCACTTGCCAGAGAGCTGCTCGAAAAATTTTCAGGGCCAATGCTGTTGGCGACAATGCCGGCGGACAATTCATTTTCTTTTATCAGCATTTCGTTCTTGCAGTGTGGACAGGCCATATAATAGCCGATGTTTTCTATTGAAGGAAAGATGATTTCTTTGCAATGGGAGCATTTAAGTTTAAACATTATCATTCTACCTTCTAATCAAGGCTACCAACATAAAGCGGAACACTTTTCGCCATTTTGTCCCTATAGCAATTCCGCAATCAAGAGTAGAGGCGGGTTTCAAACCCGCCCCTACTGGCTGGCGGGCTGTCCCGCCTTACGTTGGTAGCCCTAATCAAGATTGTCTTGAAAAAAGTTGTAACCTTAATATTTTCTTTGCTTTTTTGAGACATTTTTCTTATTGTTTTGTTAAGTTACAATAAATTTGAGGAAACTTCAATATATTGTAAAAATTCTGAAACACAAAAAAATGAAGTTTGGAGGAAGCTATGTCAAAAAAAAATAGCTCTTTATTAGACATAATGCTTGGAGCGGCCACTGTTGCCCGAAAAGCAGCAGGCCAAGCTGTTCGTCATCAAGCTTTATCAGGCATAATACTTGGAGTAGCCACTGTTGCCCTAGCCGCGGTCTTTTTGATGCCGGTTCATAAAGAATACAAAAACAATAAAACTAAAGTTGATATATTATCAAAGAGTTTTAATGAATTGCAACAAAAAGTTACCGCAAAAGATGCCGAAATTCAGAAGTTAACGCAAGATTTAAAGGAAAAAGATGATCAAATAAATTCACTTAAAAGCCTGACGGACAACGACGAAATAGATCTTGATCATCTCCGTGAGAATAACGAAAAATTGCGTGACGAGAATGAATTGCACAAAAAGGAAATAGAGCAGCTCGGCAGCAATATCAAAACGCTCCGTTCAAAAGTAAAAGGATCCATAGTTAGACTCAGGGCAAAAGATAAAAAGATATCAAAAGCAGCAAGCTCTTTTTACGAGCTAAAAACCAGAGACGATAAAATCATAAAGGGGGCCATGGAGCTGGTGAGAAGCTTCATGGACATTGCTAATTTAGAGACCTCCGGCAAATCGAGCAAGAGCGACCGGAGCGCATTGTTTGTGGACATGATTGATCTAACGAGCAAGCTTGAAAAAGAAAGGAAAGCCAGAGATATATTTGTCAAGACAATGGAAGAATATTACAAAGACCGGTAGATAAAATACAACCGCCCAAAACAATTCGACAAATCTCTAATTTCTAAATTTTGGATAATCCGCAGTTTGTCATCAAAGATAAAAGGAGCGTGGAAGATGTTGCTGTAAATAACAGCAGCAACAAGCCCGATTAAGATTAATGCGGGCCAGGCGCCGCTTCTATCCCTTCATTGCCTTAGGAACGGGGACGAAATAACTTCCTCAACTATGCATCACAGCTTCAGGCCACCTTTGCCCGATCTCAAATCACAAAAATATCAAAATAGCCTGCTATTCCATCAACTTTTGTGATTTAAGATCGAACAAATTTGACCCAAATCTATGCGCCTACTTGGGGAAGTTATTTCGTCCCCGTTCCTAATCCATATTGTTCTATTTTGGTTACACTCAAATCATTTACGGAATTCACCCTGCCGCAACAGCACCAGGGAATACCGGTTTTATATTTGGGCAAAGACGGTTTATTTTGAGTTCTTTCTTTAATAAATCTTGAACCTATAATCATATCTGTCTTTTCCGACGCGACCTGTCTCAACAATTCAGGAATATATACCGGATCATGCTGGCCATCTCCATCCAACTGGACAAGATAATCATATCCTCTTTCAAAGGTATATTTGTAACCGGCCTGCAGGGCCACACCGTAGCCCATATTCGAGGAAAGCCGGATCACTTTTGCACCCGCAAGCCTCGCGACGCGAGTGGTTCTGTCCGTTGAGTCGTCATCAATGACCACAATGTCTGCCGCTTTATCCAGTTCTCTTATCCTGGTGACAACCTGCCCGATATTTTCCTGTTCATTATGTGCCGGTATGATGACCAATTTTTTCGTCTTTCTCTTGTTTCGCATAGTGATAAGATCCATTGACGAGTTGTCTCTCGTAGACTGCTTACAACCAAGAGTTTGTTTGGCTTCTTTAAACCTAAGTTGAGCGATTTTTTGCGAAGATATGTGTTGAGATCTTGATGCATAAGGATTTGCAAAAACCGCAGACATACCCGTGGATATGTAGAGGATTTTTGCGAAGCCTTTATGCGCAAGAGATCAGCGCAGATTGAGTAAAAAATCGCTCAATTTAGGTTAAAGCTTATTCTCGGTGGCCGTGCGAGGATGAGAAAGTTATTCTGGGTGTTCTATTTGCCTAACACATTGATAATCACCTACCACGCCCATAGGACGTGGTTTGATGAAGACCCATCGAAGGGGTCTAAAAGCATCGCAATTGCTGCAGATTACAATCCAATATTCAGGACGTAGCCTATCAAGCTAAAAGACTATGAACATCGAACGTCCAACGTCCAATTTTGAATAAGGTATTCTGCCAATTTATAAACTGGCGGAGCACTTCGGTCCCTCAGTATAAACTCACCGATTTCATCATTCGATGTTCAAAAAACGCTTTACTCTGCCATTCAATATTCTCGCCGGAACGGTCAAACCTTTTAGGGTCGCTCGGGCGGAGCCCGAGGTTTAATTAAAAACAATTAAAAGACAAGAGTGAAAATCGAAGGGTGTTCAATAACCGACATGGTCTAAGGGATTGATGATTGGTGGAGCTAAACGTAGATACCGCTGGATGAACAGCCGATGGGTTTGGGGGTATGAGTGTTAGAATAGTTTCAGCAAAGCTATGCTTATGGAGGTTTGAGCTATCATTAATCCAATGATCCATTTTACCAATCGGATTTCCAAGTCTTTGATATCCTCTTTGAATCGGATTTCCAAGTCTTTAATATCCTCTCTGGTAGCTAACCCCTCTTTGCGTGATTCATCTATTATTTCAACAAATTCATTCGCTTTTTGGTCTTCAAGTCCAAGGTCTTTTAAGATAGGGTAAAGTTTTGCTAAGGTAGCCATGTTATTATTTCTCCTTTTTACATAATAAAAAATAACTCATTTTTATGGCAGAATCAAACAAAAATGGTATCTTTCAGGGAAACGTCAAAGTCGTGCTCTTCTGACCCCTTCAGCCTTCAGCCCAAACAGCTTCAGCCTGACTACGTGAGTAGTCACAATAATTTATCAAAGAGTTTGAATGAATTGCAACAAAAAGTTACCGCAAAAGATGCCGAAATTCAGAAGTTAACGCAAGATTTAAAGGAAAAAGATGAGCAAAGTTGAAAGTGTGCAATATTCAACACCACATGGTGCTTTTGCGAGGTGTTTATCTGGCCAACCTGCTATTATAACGGAATAAATTAGAGAAGGAAAGAGTGTTCAATAACTGGCAGAAAGGTGAAGCGGTGGCGCGAAGGTTCCACTTGCTTGGCGTTCAGCCGTCAAGATCAAAGAGGTGCCTGATCTCTTGAAGATAGGTTTCTATGGAAAGGGGCAGCACAAATGTAAACACGTCCAGTAGAACAATCGCATTAACGGTAGAATCTGTTTTGCTTGCGGCCCTCAACCGCATGGCGATTGTCTTATTGATTATGTGCATATTATTGTATAGTTCCATGAGCCCTTTTAACTCAAAATCCGCAGGTTTCCCTTCATTCTTCAGGAAATATTGCGCAAGCAGATACATAGATGTCACACGGCTGATGGTTTCTTCTTCATCAGCCAGTGGAAGGTGAAACCGTGCCATGGATTTAAAAAACGTTGTGTGTGGACAGCCGCTGGTGGCAATTACCAGGCCCATCAGTGAACTGAGCCCTTTTTGAATCGTTGTGTCCTGGGTGATGGTCCTGTTTTTCATAACCACCTTGACCCGGATCTGTTGGTAGGAATGAAGGGTATCAAGGTGATTGATTATATTAACCAAATTCGCTGCCAAAGGACAGTGTGTGTGGGTTGTAACGGACAGCGGGCAATGGGGGCATTGATAAAAGTCAAGAGCGGCCCATTCTGGAAGGACATACGGACAGTTGTTTATTATATTTAAACGTTGTGAATCAAGTTGTATGTCCATCTGTACCTGATGTCCCTCAGGCAGGTCAAAAATATACTTGAATGATATAATTCTCATCCTTCCCCCCCGTTTAAAGCTTACATGACAGCAGTAGTCTGAATTGCCAGTATTTTGAACAACAAATGCTCTCAAATGCAAAACGTATATTAACATAGCAATTAAAGCAATTTCTATACCAGGAAAAGGCTTTGCATCCCCCTTATTTCAGAAATCGTCAAGCAGTTAAGTGAGGGTGCAATACAAAAAAGTGACATAAATTATATCAAGTAATTGTTGAACCAGTCTAATCAGCTTAATGTCGAATGTCGAACAAGGAATGTCGAATTACGAAGGAAGGTACTTAATAATTTAAAAAAAACATTCACACTTCGACATTCTTCATTCAATTGGAGCTTTTTGACACCGAAATGATCACGTTTTGTTCTATGTCACTTTTTTTGTATTGCACTCGTTAAGGAACGGGGACGAAATAACTTCCCCAAGTAGGCGCATAGATTTGGGTCAGATTTGTTCGATCTTGAATCACAAAAGTTGATAGAATAGCAGGCTATTTTGATATTTTTGGGATTTAAGATCGGGCAAAGATGGCTTGAAGCTGTGATGGATAGTTGGGGAAGTTATTTCGTCCCCGTTCCTAAGTGATTGAGTTATTATAGTACTGATGAACAGTAAGCTATGGTTCAATCAGTTCCTGCAAGAGGCTGTACTGTTATGTAAAAAATGACCTGACATGATTCGGTGCATGATTCTGTAACCGTGAACGCTTACATGCATTCAAAATGCAGCGGTAATTTTTTCCTACTCAGATCTTATTATCCCATATTTTTTTATTTTGCTGTAAAGAGTTCCACGTGCAATATCCAGTTCTTTAGCAGCCAGTTTCAGGTTCCAGTTTGTTTCCTCCAGTACCTTACGTATCATGGTTGATTCTGCAAGAGGAAGTGATCTGGAAGAAAGTACGAGAGTAAAGCCTTTTTTTTGAGTGGTTTTCCTCAATTCTTCAGGCAGGTTGGCCGGAATAAGTTCTCTTTCTTTGCAGAAAATTACGGCATTCTCAATAATATTTGTCAGTTCTCTGACATTACCTGGCCAGTTATATCGGATCAATATGTTTATGGCCGCCCTGGAAATACGATGGATATTCTTATTTGTTTTAGTGCAATATTTTCTCAGAAAGTGATTGGCCAAAAGGAGTATGTCAGATTTTCTTTCCCGAAGTGGCGGTATATGTATAGGGGCCACATTGATCCGGTAAAAGAGGTCTTCCCGGAAAAGCTTCTCTTTAATCGCATAGGAAAGGTCTTTATTGGTGGCACAAATGACCCGGGTATCGACCTTCAGTGTCGTGGTGCCACCTACCCGCTGAAAGGTTTTTGATTCAAGAACACGCAAGAGAGAAATCTGTGTCGGGATGGGAATGTCACCGATTTCGTCCAGGAAGATTGTCCCTTTATCGGCAAGCTCAAAGTGCCCTTTTTTTTGCGCTGTTGCCCCTGTAAAGGCTCCCTTCTCATGACCAAAGAGTTCACTATTGATCAGTGTCTCGGTGAGGGCTGCACAGTTCACCTTGATCAAGGGCTGAGATCTTCTCGGACTTCCGAAGTGAATTGAATCAGTGATCAGCTCTTTGCCTGTACCAGTTTCTCCGTTGATCAAGACCGTCGCATCGGTTTCAGCTACATCGATAATTTTCTGGAAAACGTGAAACATCTTGGGATTTTGTCCGATAATATTCTCAAAGCGGTACTTTTTTCTACGCTCCTTTCCAAGGAAAATGCTTTTTTGTAAGATCCTTTTGTGGTCGGTTATTTTGTCAATCACCCTCCTGATCGTGTCAAAGTCAAAGGGCTTTAGGATATAGTCATAGGCCCCTGCCTTCATAGCCTTCACGGCATCTTCTATGGAACCGTAGCCCGTGAAGATCACTACGAAAATGTCGGGATAGCGAATCCTGACTTCCTCTAACAGCGCCAGACCACCCATTTTCGGCATTTTCATATCGGTGATCACAATATCGGCATGGAAGGTTTTTAGCTTTTTTAATGCTTCCTTGCCGTCAGAGGCGGTTTCGAGCATAACGTTTTCATCCTGCCCCATGGCACTACGAAAAAGGCGACGGATTGGCCCTTCATCATCGACAAAAAGCAATTTGGTTTTGGAACTCATCTCTCAGACCTTTCGGATATTGAATACAGATATAAAGTGAGAAGTGAATACTGAAAATTGAATATTTATTGTATCGCTTCGCTCCATCTTTTTCACTTTCCACAGTTCCTTAAATTTTCAATTCTCACTTTCCAATGGTTCCTTAAATTCTCACTTCTCACTATTCATTTCTCACTTTCCAACGGTTCCTTAAATTCTCACTTCTCACTTTCCAATGGTTCCTTAAATTCTCACTTCTCACTATTCATTTCTCACTTTCCAACGGTTCCTTAAATTTTCAATTCTCACTATTCATTTCTCACTTTCCAATGGTTCCTTAAATTCTCACTTCTCACTATTCAATTTTCACTTTCTATCGCTTCCCGCACCTTGCGCGCCAGGCCTTCTGGTGTAAAAGGTTTTTCGAGAAAATTCAGTTCCGGCGCCAGAACACCGTGACGAACAATGGCGTTGCCCGTGTATCCTGACATGTAAATCACCTTCATCTGAGGGTAAAGAGGCTGTAGCCTTTCTGCGAGTTTCTTCCCGCCCATCTTGGGCATTACCACATCGGTGAGCAACAGGTGGATCGGGCACTCGTACTCCTCGCTGACCCTCAAAGCATCTTCGGCATTTTCAGCTACAAGGACCCTGTACCCATAGCTCTGGAGAACCTCTTGCGCAAGTTTTCGAAGACCATAATCATCTTCTACAATCAAAACAGTCTCAGAACCGCTAAGATCGTCCACAGGGGTTTGTTCTTTTTCCTCCAGCTCTGCATCCTTTTTCGCTTCAGGCAAATAGACCTTAAATGTAGTTCCCTGTTCAGGCTCGCTGTAAACCCAGACAAAGCCATTGTTTTGTTTGGCAATGCCATAGACCGTGGACAGGCCAAGTCCCGTGCCCTTGCCGACTTCCTTTGTGGTGAAGAAAGGTTCGAAGATATGCTCCCGGGTTTCTTTGTCCATCCCGCTGCCGGTATCGCTTACAGTTAGCACCACATAATGCCCGGGTATGCTTTCCACACCGCGATCCCGGAAATAAGTATCGTTCAGTTCCACATTGGCCGTCTCAATGGTGAGCTTGCCTCCCTGCGGCATGGCATCCCTGGCATTGACCGCAAGGTTCATGATCACCTGCTCTATCTGACTTGGGTCTATTTCCACCTGCCATAATTCAGGATCCGGAATCGTCAGCAATTCAATATCCTCTCCAATAAGGTGGCCAAGCATCTTTTCTATATCTGTTAATAATTCATTAATATCCAGGATCTCAGGCCGGACAATTTGCTTGCGGCTAAAGGCAAGAAGCTGCCTGGTAAGAGATGCCGCCCTGTCCCCGGCCTTCTTGATTTCTTCTATTTCCTTACGCAAGGATTCATCCTTGATGACATCCATCAACGCAAGCTGGGCATTGCCGATAATGACGGTCAGCAAGTTGTTGAAGTCATGGGCAATACCGCCGGCAAGCATGCCGATGGCCTCCATCTTCTGGGACTGCCGGAATTGCGCCTCCACACTCTTTCGCTCGGTGATGTCGCTGTAATGCTCTACACGGCCACCAGCATATAGACCAGATAGGATGGGCTGGCTCCAATGCTCAAGCCAACGTTCTTCCCGTTCGCTGTCAAGGACTATGTGACACTCAAAGCGCTCAATATAGGTATTATCATCATACGTGGCAAACACTTTCTCGGCAAAGCTTACCGGATCCTCAAAGATATCCTTGATCCGTTCCCGGATGAGTTGCCGTTTATCCTTCCCAATAATCTCCTCCCTCCGCAGGCCAAAGTAGCGTTCCAACGCCTGATTTACCCAGACAACATGGAAGTCAGAGTCAAGGATAAAGATACCGACCGATGTGGTATCAAGGACGTCGTTAGTCAATGAACGATACCTTAATTCGCTCTCCTTCAGAGCCTCTTCGGTACGCTTTTGTTCTTCTATTTCTTGCTTCAATCGCTCGTTTAGCTTGGAAAGTTCGAATGTTTTGTCCTGCACCATCTCTTCCAGCAAATCTTTTTGTCTGCGCAAATGATCTTCTGCTTTCTTGATCCGCAGGGCTGTATTAACCTGTGCAATTAACACGTATTCATCAACGGGTTTAGCCAGATAAGCATCTGCCCCGGTCTCAAGCCCTTTAACAAGGTCTTCTGATTCCGTCTTGACGGCAGAAATCATAATAACCGGAATATGTTTTGTTGTTTTATCGTCTTTCAGTCTGTTGCAAACTTCATATCCGTCCATTCCAGGCATTTTGATATCAAGCAGAATTGTATCAGGCGACTCGGTTTTTGCTTTTTCCAAACCCTCAACTCCTGATTGAGCGGTTATTACACTGCACCCGGGAATCAAGGCATTTAATAAGGCTGAAATAGCAGTCAAGTTGTCCTTTTTATCGTCAACAGCTAATATCTTCGGCATGGCTTTCTCCCTAATAACCAATTTTCAATTGTTTCAAGAACTTTTTCCGGATCAATGGGCTTGGCAATGTAGTCGTTACAACCGGCCTCAAGAATCTTTTCCCTGTCGCCCTTCATTACGCGGGCAGTCAGTGCAATAACAGGGATATGGCTGACCTCTTTGTTTTCTTTAATCTTTTGGACCACGGTAAAACCATCCATTTTGGGCAGAGATATATCAAGAAGAACCAGGTCAGGACTTTCCGCAAGCGTTTTTTTCAGCCCCTCTTCTCCATCTGTTGCTTCCAGTATGCTGTATTTATTTTGCAACACAGCCTTTATTGTAATCATGTTGTCGGGATTGTCTTCAATCACCAGGATGGTTTTGGGTACTGGGTATTTGGTCTTGGGTACTTGGTATTGGGTTTCGGGTTTTACTCCCGGTTTTGTGTTAAGCATTAATCTGGTCTTGAATAACAAGTTCCGGCGGTCCACATCCCCTTTTTGAATCAACTGCTGGATATTGTTGTGGCTTAATTTGTTTAAATCCTCCGGCGTCAGATCCTTGGCTGTGAGAACCAGGATTGGAATTTTTGCTGTGGTTTTGTCGCCGCGGATTTTTTCCAACACTTCAAACCCGTCTATTTCAGGCATCATCAAATCCAGGATAATTCCTTCAGGGATTGTTTGCTTAACATACTCAAGCGCTTCCTGACCGCCGCGCACCACATCCACCTTATACCCCTCGCTTTCCAGAACTTTTCTTACCTGGATGACAGCGGCTTCATTGTCTTCAACCACAAGAATTTTAGCGCCGGTTTCAGGTTTTTTGATCTCCCGGTATTTATGCCGGTTTTCAATTTCCGGCTCGTCGTTTGCAGTCAGGATAGTTTTTTGCGTCGGAATAACCTCAGCGGGTGTTGTCAGTGATAGAGGTTCGGTCGTCCCGGGCCATTTAAGCGGCAAGGTTAAACTAAATGTTGATCCCTTTCCCGGGACGCTTTTTACTGATAGATCTCCGCCCAGTATTTTGGCGGTCTTATGGGCGATGGCGAGACCAAGACCAGTGCCTTCATAAGGCCTGGCGGAAGTGCCGTCAATCTGTCTGAACTCTTCAAATATATAGGACAGGTCTTCATCGGACATCCCAATGCCCGTATCTGCAACTTCAATATAAAATTTGTCTGCATCACCGTGAGCGGAGACGGTTACATGTCCTTTTTCTGTGAATTTGACGGCATTTCCCAGAACATTCTGCAGGATTTTATGCACCTTTTGTTCATCGCTTTCAATTTGCGGGAGATTATCCTGAATCTCCTGATTCAGATCAATACCCTTTTCTTTACTTACAGGTTCAAGCCTTTCCATAATGGTCTCAATGGTTAAAACTATTGAAAATAATTTTGGCCTTATATCCATCCTGCCGGCTTCTATTCTGGACAGGTCAAGGATATCGTTAATCAAAAAAAGGAGGTTTTGTCCGTTCCGCTGGATGATCTCAAGATAATTTAGTTCCTCTTTGGAGAGCCTGTCCTTTACCTGGATCATAAGAACCTTGGATAGCGCCATGACAGAGTTAAGTGGAGTCCTGAGTTCATGACTCATGTTGGATAAAAACTCGCTTTTCAGGCGGTTGGCTTCCTCAACCTGCCGGCTTTGTTCTTCAAGTTCTACATTTTGTTCCTGTATTTCTTCTGACGTTTGCCGGAGTTCCTCTGTCTGGACCTTGAGTTCTTCTGCCTGGGCCTGTAACTCCTGATTCATGCCCTCTAACTCCTCAGCAAGCCTTTTTGTTGCGTCATTTGCCAGCATGTTTGAAATGCTCGTGTTCATAACGCCCCAGACCTGATTCAGAATCTCCAGGCTTTCTTTAGAATAGGTATTGAGACTTGCAAGCGAGACAACCGACTCTACCAGGTCGTCAATGACTACGGGAATGGTAATAATCTCTTTGGGTAATATGGTCCCGGTAAATGTCTTGAATTTAAAGATCGTATCTTTTGGTATGCTTTTTATATGAGATATTCTTCTGGTTGCAAGAGCCTGTCCGAATTCGCCTTCAAGAACAGAAGCATCAAACGGCTCCAAAAGCCCGGGACTGATACCAATGGAGGTGAAGCGCTCAAAAGTATTATTTTTCGGGTTGTGCAGGCAATAAGCGCCCATATTGGAATTTGTAATCTCAACAAGTTTTCTCAAGATATTTTTTCTAAAATCAATCAGTTTTTTGGCAGTCACCATAGTTTCTCTGATATCTGCGCTGTGTTTTTGAATTTCAACCTGGGAGGCTGCAAAATCGGACGCAATATTAAATGATTGCGCCAAAAATCCAATCTCATCAGCGCTCTGCACCCGGTTCCTGGCAAAGAGATCTCCTTCCCCGATTTTTTTGGCAACCTCTGTCATTTCAATAACCGGTTTAGCAATAATTCTTGCAAGAAAACTCGCTATAAAATAAATTAATACGCATGATAAAAGAAAAAGAATCACAAGATTCATAATCAAAGAATATATAGGAGCATATATTTCTTTTTGATCCTGCTTGGTTACAAATCCCCATTTGGTCTTTGGAATATATGTATATGCTGCAAGCACCTTTTCATTCCGATAATCCTTGGACTCAATAATGCCGGTTTTTCCCCGGGAAGCGAGTAATGCCGGCTCTGCATCAATTTTGAGCATTAGAGCTTTATGTTCAGAGCTTCTTAGCTCATTTAAAGCTGTCAAATCTTTATTTACAATTAGGGTTTCTCCGGTTTTCCCCATCCCTGTTTGAGACAAAAGCAACGGAAAGAGTGAACTCTCCAAATCAACACGGGCAACCAATACACCCGTGATATGTTCGCGGTTATGGTCAAGACAAAATATCGGAATAGAAAAAAACATGGAGGGTTTTTTTTCGGTTTTTGAATAATAGATGTCTTTGATATATAATTGTCTGGTTCTCAGAGGTTCTGTAAAGTATAAATTATTTGACCTTTCTTTTCCATCAGACTGCTTGTTGGTAGAAATTACAATCTTTCCGGAATGAGGATCAAGTATAAATATTTCGTTGTATACCGGATAATGTTTCAGATACAGACCTAAAACTCTTCTTGCATTTTCAAGCACAGCCATATCACTTTTATTTAGGTCTTTTTTTGTAATTATTTTTTCCAGCCCTCTTATTTCAAAGTCTTCCGAAGCCGTCACCAAATCGCCGAGCCTTTCATCTAACCATGAATTAAGTTCTCTGACTTTCAAATCCCGAATTGCCGATAGTTTATTGAATGTCTCTTTTTTGATAGATTGGGAGGTTTGAAAATATGTTAATGCCATGCCTGTAAGTAATGGCAAAAGCGCTAAAACAAGAAACCAGAAGGTCAGACGAGTTTTAAAACTTTTAAATTGTATTTTTCGTTTCATTTTTTCTCCATCTACAGATTAGGGCGAATACAAGATTTGTCCCTACCAATCTTTGGTTCACATTTTCTGATAGATATGGCAGCACTCAGTTACCTTTTTGAAATGTGTTTGAAATTTTATTGAAAGCTTCTCTGCTTCCCCTAATATTAGGCGACAATAGATGATTTAGCTTCAACAGCGAGCTTAAGTCCAACTCTTTGTAAAAGATCAGATAGCCTATATAAAATAGAACTGTCCTCTACAGAAAAAGGTCTATCTATTCTACCTTCATTAAGTTTCTCTTGATTTTCTAATTTATTAATTTCCATTGCTTCTGCCACATCTTGAAGCGCTAAGAGGAGCATTTTTTGTGAACCGTCTTCAAAAGCCGCATTTATATATGCAGCAGCCTCTACAGGATTTCTTAAATCCGCAATTAGACCTTCACGATAATCGACTGAGGCTTTTGTCATTTTTTCCTCCTTTTATAATCCTTCCAGTATCCTTGAGCCTTTTCAATATCACTGCTCTGAGTTCTTTTATTTCCTCCACAAAGTAGAATAACAAGTATCTTGCCTTTTTCTCCAAAATAGATTCGATAACCAGGACCATAGTCAATACGCAATTCATATACTCCATTGCCTACTGACTTATAATCTCCCATATTACCAAGCCTGATTCGGTTGATTCTTATACGGATTTTTGCGCGAGCTTTAGTGTCTTTCAAAGATTCAAGCCAAGCTCTGAAAGGATTTTTTCCATTTGAATTAAGATATTCCTTGATTTCTTTCGATATTGTTTCCATGAAAACCCACAAAATATATTAACAAAATTTGGTAGTGAATCAAATTCGTTGATCAACCGACCCTTGTGATCGCTCTGATTAGGGCGAATACAAGATTCGCCCCTACCTTTGGTTCACATTTTCTGATAGATATGGCAACACTCAGTTACCTTTTTGAAATGTGTTTGAAATTTTATTGAAGGCTTCTCTGCTTCCCCTAATATTAGATAGCCGTGCCTGGCCAATGCTCGATATAACTTGTCGAATATCAGATCCTGATATTCAGTGTTAAAATAAATCAGAACATTTCTGCAGAATACCATATCAAAGTCACCATATATGCTTTCAGGAGGCGCGTAACTTTTTTTCTCAAGCATGTTGTAAAAAGCAAAAGCTACCATCTTTTTTATTTCTGGAATTAATCTGAATGACTCGCATTCAGTCTTAAAATATTTGGTCAAAAGCCTGTATTTGACATCCTTGATGCTTTCAAAGGAATAGACTGCTTCTTTGGCCTTTTTTAATGCCTTGCTATCAATATCCGTGGCAAAGATATTCAAATTCATATTGAAATTTTCCCTCTCAAAAATTTCATTGATCAGGATAGCAATAGTGTAGGGTTCTTCACCCATTGAACAGCCGGTTGACCAGATTCGCAGATTATGATCAGCGGACTTCTTTTTTTCATGAACAATAACAGGGAGAATTCTTTCGGCAATATATTCAAAGCTCAGCGAATTCCTGAAAAATCGGCTTACATTGATTGTCAGAACATCCACCAGGTTGTCAAGCTCATCCGGGTGTTCCCTGATGAAGTGGAGATATTCATCATAATCGTTACATTTTGAAGCTGAAAGTCGTTTTCCAGCCCGACGTTCGATCATGGGAACACGGTACCCGAAAAAATCAAAACCCCGTTTCTCATTTAAATATTTGAGAACTATTTCAAGTCCTTTAATCATGGCAATGCTATTCTCAAATCGAAGATTTTTAGCAGTTAGTTTTTAGGGCTACCAACTTAAGATGGGACACCTTCGAACTTTTTGTTCTTGATTATCTTAAAATATCAATTGTCCAAAAGTGATACAACATATCCATGTAGGGTGCATTCTATGCACCACCATGGTGCATGGAATGCACCCTACATAACTTATTAAAATTACAGAATGTCCCGCCTTAAGTTGGTAGCCGTTTTTGCCTGGTTCCCATGCTCCAGCGTGGGAACCCATATGGTATGCATTCCCACGCTGGAGCATGGGAACGAGAAACGTCGAGTGATGAAATCGGTGAGTTTATACTGAGGGACCGAAGTGCTCCGCCAGTTTATAAATTGGCAGAATACCTTAGGAACGTGGACGAAATAACTTCCCCAACTATGCATCACAGCTTCAGGCCACCTTTGCCCGATCTCAAATCACAAAAATATCAAAATAGCCCGCTATTCCATTAACTTTTGAGATCTAAGATCGAACAAATCTGACCCAAATCTATGCGCCTACTTGTGGAAGTTAATTCGTCCACGTTCCTTATTCAAAATTCGACGTTGGGCGTTCGATGTTCGATGTTCATCTTTTTTCACTTTCTATCACTTTCCGCACCTTGCGCCCCAGATTTTTCAGTGCAAAAGGCTTTTGGATAAAATTCAGTTCCGGCGCCAAAACACCGTGACGAACAATGGCTTTGTCCGTGTATCCCGACATGTAAATCACCTTCATCCGGGGATAAAGAGGCTGTAACCTTTCTGCGAGTTTCTTCCCGCCCATCCTGGGCATTACCACATCGGTGAGCAACAGGTGGATCGGGCCCTCGTGCTCCTTGCCGACCCTCAAAGCATCTTCACCATTTTCAGCTACAAGGAGCCTGTACCCATAGTTCTGGAGAACCTCTTGCAAAAGTTTTCGAAGGACGTCATCATCCTCTACAATCAAAACGGTTTCAGAACCGCCAAGATCGTCCACATGGGTTTGTTCTTTTTTCTCCATGTCCGCATCCTTTTTCACTTCAGGCAAATAGACCTTAAATGTAGTTCCCTGTCCAGGCTCGCTGTAAACCCAGATAAAGCCATTGTTTTGTTGGGCAATGCCGTACCCAGTCCCGTGCCCTTGTCGACTTCCTTTGTTGTAAAGAAAGGCTCGAAGATATGTTCCCGGGTTTCTTTGTCCATCCCGCTGCCGGTATCGCTTACAGTCAGCACCACATAATGCCCGGGTGCGCTTTCCACACAGCGAATCCGGAAATAAGTATCGTCCAGTTCCACATTGGCCGTTTCAATGGTGAGCTTGCCTCCCTGTGGCATGGCATCCCTGGCATTGACCGCAAGGTTCATGATCACCTGCTCTATCTGACCGGAGTCTATTTCCACCTGCCATAATTCAGGTTCCGGAATCGTCAGCAATTCAATATCCTCTCCAATAAGGCGGCCAAGCATCTTTTCTATATCTGTTAATAATTCATTAATATCCAGGATCTCAGGCCGGACAATCTGCTTGCGGCTGAAGGCAAGAAGCTGCCGGGTAAGAGATGCCGCCTTGTTCCCGGCTTTCTTAATATCTTCTATTTCCTTACGCAAGGATTCATCCTTGATGACATCCATCAACGCAAGCTGGGCATTGCCGATAATGACGGTCAGCAGGTTGTTGAAATCATGGGCAACGCCGCCGGCAAGCATGCCGATGGCCTCCATCTTTTGGGACTGCCGGAGCTGCTCCTCTATACTTCTTCGTTCGGTAATATCCTGCCCAATTGCCAGAAGGCCTGTAATGTTACCGTTTTTGTCTTTTAATGTCTGATCAAACCACTCTATTGTAACTTCTTTTCCCTCACTGGTAACTATCGGGTTTATATTTCCTTTGGTATTTATATCGGAAATGGCTTTGGTAAACAGCTCACCTGTTTTTTGCCGATCGTGTTCCGGAAGAAATATTTCAAACCAGTCTTTTCCTCGCACTTCTTCAATGCTGTATCCTGACAGCTCTTCCATATAAGGGTTAAATTCGGCTATGGTTCCATCGGGGTTGAGAACAAGAATGATAGCCTGTGCTGTATCAATAATGCTTTGCGAGAAATTACGCTCTTTAAGCAGCACTGCATCCGCCTGCTTGTGTTTTTCTTCCAGTTCTATGGTATGCAAGGCAAAAGCTATGTCTCCGGCAATCTCTTTAAATAGACTTAGCTCTTGTTTTTCCAGTGTCAAATGTTTGGGGACGGTCGCTGCAAGCAGGCCGTAAACATTTTCACCATGTTCCAGCCGGACGGCTATACCAGCCCGATCACCATACCTCTCTTTTAATGGACAGTTTGTACAGGTTGAAGCAGGGTTTTCAGTGACCACAACATCCGGTTGCTTGAGCGCTATCTGACCGCAGGCCGGCAACTCGCCTTGATGCAATATTTCCTTTATGAGCAGGAAATCCTCACCAAAACCGGCTTGGGCAAACATCACAGATGCTCCGGATTCATCCAGCAGTGTAATCCAGGCGGAATATAAACCACGAGCATCAATCAGGCTGTCGCAAGCGCCTTGAAGCAGACGGTTCCGGTCTTTTTCTTTGGCTATGAGTTGATTGATGTTTTGAATAGCGTACAGCAGGGAATTGAGTTTCTCTATTTTTTCCTTTGCCTGCTGCAGTCTGGTGGTAGAATCCAGTATTGATTCGGTCATCCGGTTATAGCCCTGGAGGAGGTTTAAAACTTCATAGTCCCCTTTTTCCTCCAAACGGTATTCCAAATCCCCATTTTCTATTTTTTTCATACCGAGATAAAGGTTTTTCAATGGCTTGCTGAGATAACCGGATATGATATAAACCAGAAACAATCCAAACGCTAAACAAACAATCACCATGATTAAGCTTATCTTTACAAGATCATTTATCTGTTTGTAGAAAATTTCTTCATTCATTCCCACATGGATCTCGCCAGGCATATGCTTAACCGTGCGTATTGCAAAATCCCTGACGCGTCCTTTACTGGTCATAAGGAGTTTCGATATGGCCGGTTTATCCGCCGGCAGCAAATTGGCGTTAAAAAGTTCGGATGGGAAATCAGTATCAAAGGTATGCGCAAGCAAATGCCCGTCATCATCAATTACAAAGATATAATCTATGTAAGTCACACATTTACAAATGCTCCTGAGTGTCGCAGTTAATTGCAGGACATCCCCTGCATGCACCATATCTATTATGTCACTGTGCAAATGTCTGGCAAGTGAGGCACGACGATCTTCCATGTCCGCTATTATCCTGTTTTTATAAAATCCTAATGAAAACACCAAAAAGGCGCTGCATATCAGAGCTACGAGCAATGAAAATGCCAACATCTGTTTTGTTCTGAATCTCATCTCAGTCATCTCCCAGAAGCTTGTATTTTTCAGCCATCTTTTTTAAAACATCATAATCTTGCGGCTTTCTTCTCCCTTTCCACAGGAAAGCGCAGCGACAAAAAACAGAAATATCACAAAAACAACAGCCGGATTCCTAAAGACTTTCATCTTCTTCCCCCCCCCATTTATGAAGTGAAAAGTGAATAGTGAATAGTGAAAATTGAATATATTAAAAGATGAACGTCGAACGCCCAACGTCGAATTTTGAATAAGGTATTCTGCCAATTTATAAACCGGCGGAGCAAAGCGATTTCATCATTCGATGTTCGACGTTCAAAAAACGCAATTTGCAACCTTCCGAGGTATAAATGCCCGTCTAATTGCTGGAATCAAGTCTTCCATCAAGGATTTTTTTAAGATGTAGTCATAGGCACCGCTGGCTGTTGCCGCCACCTTATACTCCTCCAGATCGTGAATCGTGAGAATGATGACCACGAGTTCCGGCATTATTCCCTTCAACCGGCGTGTGGCATCCAGCCCGTTCATCCGGGGCATACTGATATCCATTAGAACCAGATCCGGCTTAAGCTCCTTTGCCTTGAGTATAGCTTCCCGACCATCCTTTGCCTCTCCAATAATTTGCAGATCCTCCTCAGAGGAAAAAAGCTCCTTGACAAACCGCCGGAATCTCATGTCGTCGTCCACAATCAGTACTTTTCTAATCTGCATTCTGTCTTCTCCCCTTAGACTGTCCGGTAAGAGCTCGCCCTTTACCCATAAGTAATCTCTCCATTAGCAATTAACAGTTATAAATTGATTATTAACTATTATTATTGGCTTTTTGGGCATAAATATAAAAACATAAAACAATCAATTGTTAATAACTAATTGTTAATTAAGGATAAAAATATGTCTCAAAATATATGGGTAAAGCGCATGGCATGGATATCGGGGAAATCCTGATTTTTCAGAAAAAAACCCTGATTTTTATTAGGGTTTCTATGTAGTGTCTGACCGAAAAGTATTTTTTTTAATGCTGGTTACAGGTAGGAAAACTAAGAAAGGAGGGCAGGGGTGAGTGTGAATGACCTGATGGTTGTGTGTCAGAACTTATGAATCTTATCTACGGCCAGTAGTTCGGTTTAAGTTGAAGGAGAAAATCTTCAACCGGCCAACAGAGAATTCCATCAACCATCAGTTTTTCTGTTCCTCGATATAGCAACATCGCACTGGCTTCCGGGTAGTCGCTCAGGAACGTTTTAAGTGATCTTAGGCTTTTGGGGTGAATTTGTTTTGCGTTCTTAACCTCCACCGCGTGGAAATGATGCTCTCCATACAATACGAAATCAACCTCGGAGCCGCCCCGAGACCGCCAAAAATAACAGTCCACCTGACCGTCCGAGTAATCGCACCAGGCTTTAAAATGCTGTAAAACAAGGCCTTCCATGGCCATCCCGCCAATTTCATCGGGACTGTCAAGCGGACCCCTGGGGCGCAAATGGTAGTAAACGCCGGCATCAAACAAATAAAATTTCGACTGTGCCGTCATTGCGCGTTTCGCACGTTTGGTAAAAACGGGAAGTTTGTACCCCAGCAACAAATCTTCAATAATCGCCAGATAGTTTTCGACAATCTTTCGGGAAACCTGGCATTCTCTGGCGATATTACTGAGATTTAAAATACTGCCGTGAGAAAAGCTGATGGCTTCCAAAAAGCGGGCGAAGGCGCCGATATCTCTTACCAGGCCCTCTTCCTTGACCTCTTCCTTCAGGTAGAGGGTAATGTAGGTTTCCAGTGTTTTGCCGGGTGCATTTGCCGATACGATTAAAGGAATCAGGCCATTTCTGAGCGCCGCATCAAGCGAAAAGTCATTGCCCAATTCAGCAGCCATAAATGGATGGAAATGGGTTAAGAGGGCACGACCCGCCAACAGGTTTACTCCACCGCGGCGCAGTTTTCGAGCACTGGAGCCGGTCAGGATAAATTGATGTGTTTTGTATTCCTCGATCAAACTGTGGATGCTGTCCAGCAGTGCCGGTGCCTTTTGGACTTCGTCAATAATGTATCGTCTTGTCCGTGGGTTCGCCTTGACAATTTGTTTGATCCGCTCCGGATGTGCAATATGGTTTCTAAATGTCCTGTCGTCCAACAGGTCAACGAGGTAGGCATCCGGAAATGTTTTTTTAAGCCAGGTTGATTTCCCTGTACCTCTTGGGCCAAAAATAAAAAAGCTATCAGCAGAAGCGCTAAAAAACCTTTCAGTGAATTTTTTCATCATTCCCCCATTTGTCTATCGCAAAATTAACCTGACAGATAACAATTGCGTCTTAATTTTATCCTTTCAGGTTAAAAATGCAAGTTATATTTTTTTAAATATAGATTTTACCCCGATATTGCAAAAATCGAGGATGGTCATGTTAAAAGATGAACGTCGAACTTCGAACGCCCAACGTCGAATTTTGAATAAGGTATTCTGCCAATTTATAAACTGGCGGAGCGACCCGCCCGTCTCGCCTGAGCGAGACAACAAAAGGACGAAGAGCATTGAGTACGGCTCGCGATGGCGGGCAGGAGCGATTTCATCATTCGATGTTGGATGTTGGACGTTCATCTTTTAACATTATGTAACTATTTGAAATTATTGACCCGCATTGTTTTGCAGGGACTACCGGGGGGTGAATGGGAGATTGGCCCCGGGCGCGTAGGTCGCTTATGGGCAGAGGTGCGGGTGAATTACCTTATGTATCAGAACTTATAATTCCTTTACGGATGGCGTATCGGGTCAGTTCTGCCGTGCTATGGATATCCAGCTTATTCATGATGTGGGCTCTATGTGTTTCAACCGTTTTTATGCTGATATACAACAGTTCGGCAATTTCTCGTGTTTTGTGACCTTCTGCAATCAATTGTAGTACCTCTCTCTCACGGACGGTAAGTTGTTCAAAGCCTTCTGCTCCCTCGCTGATCTCTTTGGATCGCCGGATATACTCATCGATGACCGTCCGGGATATTGACGGGCTCAGGAAGGAATCGCCCTTGTGAACGGCATTGATCGCGGAAATCAACTCGGCGGGGGCTGCTTTCTTGACCAAATACCCGGAGGCTCCAGCGTTAAGGGTTTGTAAGACATACTCTTCGTTAGTATGCATGGTCAGGATTAAAATTTTCATGTCAGGAAAACGTTTCTTGATCTGTCGGGTAGCTTCCAGACCATTGAGCCTGGGCATGGCAATGTCCATCACCACAACATCGGGGTGCAACTCTTCAGCCTTTGCAATCGCCTCTCTTCCGTCTTCGGCCTCCCCCACCACTTTAATACCCGTCTCTTTATCCAGAAGGGAGCGAAGACCCTTTCGAACGATGGTGTGATCCTCGGCCAGCAATACTCTTGTCTTGTCCATTAGACCTCTCCTCAATGCAACGGTATTTCTACAGAAATCCTGGTACCATGCCCTTTACTTGACTGAATGCTGAACTTGCCTCCCAATATACTAACCCTTTCTTGCATCCCCAAAAGGCCTATTCCGCCTTTCAGGTCATCGGGAGCCAAAAACTCATTCACATCGAAGCCCCTGCCGTTGTCTTTAATAAAAACGGCAGCTTCCTTATCCTTGCGCTCCAGACGCACAAGTACACTGCCGGCCTGTGCATGCTTCACGATATTATTTAAGGCTTCCTGCACAACCCGATAGACAACCGTTTCCACCTCCGGGCTCGGTCTCTCTTCAAAATTAATGAGTTCATATTTCACATCCAGTTTGGTTCTTTTTCTATATACATCCAGGTACCAGCGCAACGTGGGCACCAGACCGAGGTCGTCCAACATGGAGGGCCGCAAATAATGGGACAGTTCACGGATCTGCTCCGATGCGTGGTCTGCGAGAGAATATGTTTCCGCAATTCTCTCCTTTATTAAGGGAGTGAGGTCTAAAGGAAGCTCTTTCTCGATCGATTTAATATTGATGCTGATCGCTGTCAGGAGCTGGCCCATCTCATCATGCAGTTCCAACGAGATTCGCCTTCGCTCTTTTTCCTGTGCTGTAATGAGTTGCGAGGAAAGGTAATGGAGCCTCTTTTCTGAGTTCAGCAGCGCCTCCTCGGCTTGTTTGCGCCTAGTGATATCGTTCAATGCGGTTACACGTACAGACCTCCCTTTATAATGCATCATCTTCCCTTGTATCTCAGCCGGAAAAGTTGATCCATCTTTTCGTAAAGCGGTTGCTTCGTATGGTTCTTCATAACCGGACAGCATGTTATTCATCACCATCTCGCGGTCTTCAGGTGCAATCCATTCTATACCTTTCCTGCCAATAGCTTCTGATAATGTGTAACCAAACATTTTCTCTGCTGCTGGGTTTTGTTCAAGACAAACTCCCTTTTCAGAGATAAAGATTGCTTCAAAAGTAGCTTCGGATAAACCGCGGTAACGTTCTTTGGATTCTTTTATTGCTTCTTCCCTCTTCTTGCGTCGAGTTATATCGCTTATAATGTGCACAGCGCCGGCAAGATTTCCTGTTTCATCTATTAGAGGATCGACAGAGACATTAAGCCATTTGTTATCAACCTTCAAAACGAGGGTTTCTCTGCAAAGAGTTTTTTTCATGCGTACAATTGGGCAACCTTTTACAGGTTTATCTGTTCCATGTACAAGTTCCCAGCAGGTGGTGCCGATTATTTCTTTGGAGGATTTTTTCAGAAGGCTTTCCATTGCCTTGTTGCATTGTAAAATCTTTCCATTCATGTCCAAAAGACAAACAGCGTCATTAATGGCATCAAGGGTAGTATGCCATTGTGCTAAAGTGGTTTTTGGCAACATCTCTTTTTGATTGATTTCTTCGTGCGTTGGTTTTTCAGCCATCATACATTCCTTCACCTGAGCACTATAAAGTGAAAATTGAATAGTTTTGGCAGAATACCTTATTCAAAATTCGATGTTGGACGTTCGATGTTGGATGTTCATTTTTCTTCAGCTTTCAGCCTATCCACCTGAGTAGCTGCAAATATTTTTCTATCAATTTTATATCTCTATGATATGATTAATTATATTTCAAGCATATTATATACTGTTATCAAAATGAAAAATGACCGGATAAAAAAGATAGAATCACTTCTGCCAAAGGCTCTTTGCACCGACAGGCAGGCTGTAAGGCGTAAAATTGTCCGCAGAAAACAAAACCTGCCCAAGCTAACCTATAATCCTGATCTTCCAATAATCGACAAGAAGAATGAAATAATTGATTTGATCTCAAAAAACCAGGTGTTGATAATTTCCGGCGAGACAGGTTCGGGCAAGACTACCCAGATACCAAAGTTCTGCATTGCAGCAGGAAGAGGAATTGACGGCAAGATCGGGTGTACCCAGCCCAGAAGGATCGCCGCTACAACTGTTGCCAGGCGCATAGCAGAAGAACTTGGAGAAGAGCTCGGCAAGTCTGTGGGCTACAAAATAAGGTTCAAGGATAAAACCGGCGAGGATGCATTTATAAAGATTATGACTGACGGCATTCTTCTTGCTGAAACCCGGAACGATAAATATCTGAACGAATACGACACAATAATAGTGGATGAGGCACATGAAAGAAGCCTTAACATTGATTTTATTCTAGGCATTTTAAAAACTCTTTTAAAAAAAAGAAAAGATCTTAAAGTAATAATAACATCCGCAACCATTGATACGGAAAAGTTTTCAAAGGCATTTGATAATGCTCCTGTTATAGAAGTGTCAGGACGCATGTACCCGGTTGATGTGCAATACTTTGGTATGGAACAGGAGACTGAAGGCAGTGATGAACGGACTCATGTTGAGATGGCTGCATTTGCTGTTGATAAATTGCAGAAAAAAAGTCCTTACGGCGATATCATTGTATTTATGCCTACAGAGCAGGATATTCGCGAAACCTGCGAAATCCTGGAAGGAAGAAACTATAAAAGTGCGATTATTCTTCCGCTGTATGCAAGACTTTCATCATCAGAGCAGTCAAAAGTCTTTTCACGCCTGGCCGGCAGAAAGATTATTGTTGCAACAAATATTGCCGAAACTTCAATAACAATTCCGGGTATAAAATATGTAATAGACACGGGGCTTGCACGTATTTCCCGTTACACTCCAAGATCAAGAACAACCTCTCTCCCTGTTGTTCCTATATCCAGAAGCAGCGCTGACCAGAGAAAAGGCAGATGCGGACGTGTTGAAAACGGGATCTGTATAAGATTATATCCTGAACAGGATTTTTTATCCCGCACGCTTTTTACACCTCCGGAAATTTTAAGGGCAAACCTTGCTGAAGTTATTTTGAGAATGATTGCCTTAAAACTTGGCAACATAGAGGACTTTTCCTTTATAGACAGGCCGGCCGCAAGAAGCATACGCGACGGATTTGATCTTCTATTAGAATTAGGAGCTATCAAACCTGTAAAAAGGGCAAAGAAATCAAAAGCCGAAAAATCAAAAGAAGGTGATGTTTTTCTTCTTGCTGAAAAAGGCAGGCTTATGGCCCAAATGCCGGTTGATCCAAGGCTTTCCCGGATGCTTATAAAAGCAGATCAGGAAGGGTGCTTAAATGAAGTCGTTGTTATCGCCTCTGCTCTAAGTATTCAGGACCCGCGTGAAAGACCTGTTGAAAAGACTCAGGAAGCCGACCAAATGCATGCATTATTTAGAGATCCTTTATCTGACTTTATTACACTGCTTAATATCTGGAAAAAATATCATGATGTCCGGCAAAAGGAAAAAAGTACAAACAGAATGAAAAAATTCTGTAAAAAGCATTATCTTTCCTTTAAAAGGATAAGGGAATGGCGTGATATCCATGCGCAGATTTCCGCTGTACTGCAGGGGTCGAGGGCCAGGGATCAGGGGTCGGGCGTCGGGGGCCAGGGATTTGGGATCAGGGGTCGGGGGTCAGGGAACAAGGGACAGGCGTCGGGCAAAGCAAATAATTCAGAACAGGAATTTTACAGCAAACAATATGAAGCGATCCATAAATCCATATTGAGCGGTTTTTTATCCAATATTGCCGTAAAAAAGGAAAAGAACATCTTTCAGGCTGCAAAAGGTAAAGATGTGATGATTTTCCCTGGTTCAGGGCTTTTCAACAAAGCAAAAACATGGATAGTAGCTGCTGAAATGGTGGAGACATCCAGGCTCTTTGCCAGAACGGTTGCCAATATCGACAGCAGATGGCTTGAGGCCCTGGGCAAAAATCAGTGCAAATATGCTTACCTGAAGCCGCACTGGGAAAGAAGGAGAGGCGAAGTGGTCGCCTGTGAACAGGTAAGTCTGTATGGCCTGATAATAGTCCCAGAAAGGCCCATATCATATGGCAGGATTAATCCTGGAGAAGCTTCAGAAATTTTTATCCGCAGTGCGCTGGTTGAAGGGGATATTAGAGAACCCTTACCATTCATGGAGCATAATAGAAGGCTCATTGATGAAATCAGCAGCATGGAAAACAGGTTAAGAAAAAGGGATATTCTGATAAGCGATGAAGATATTTTTGCTTTTTATCACAAAAAGCTTGAAGGAATTTATGATATCAGATCCCTTAAACAGTACCTGAAGAAAAGAGGCACGGACGGATTCCTGAGAATGAAAAAAGATGATCTTCTCCGATATTTTCCGGATGAAGAAGAACTCTCTCTTTTCCCTGACAAGATTACTTTGGGAACCCACCGGTTTCATTGCAATTACAGTTTTGAACCTGGAAGTCTCGATGATGGTGTAACCATTAAAGTTCCGTCAGCACTTGCGGCAACTGTTTCTGCAGAATCTGTTGAATGGCTTGTACCTGGATTGTACAGTGAAAAAATAGCCGCACTTATTAGAAGTCTTCCCAAAGATTACAGAAAACAACTTGTCCCTGTAGCAAATACCGTAGATATAATTGTAAATGAAATGCCTGAGGAATCAACCTCTCTGATAGCGGCTCTTAGCAAATTCATTCTTAGACGCTTCAGGGTGGACATACCTCCTTTGATATGGTCTGAGGCTCAACTGCCCGATCATCTTAAAATGCGGATATCTATTACTGGTCCAAAAGGCGAGGTTATCTCTTCCGGCAGAGACAAGACTATTCTGAGCCGGAATATATCCGGCATGGCGGATGAGGATAAAATTGACGAATTTGAATGCGCAAAAAAAGAACGGGAAATAATCAACATAACAAAATGGGACTTTGGCGATTTGCCCGATACCATCACATTAACAGGGAAACACAGCACAAAATGGGTTGTATATCCCGGCCTTGAATTAGAAAATAAAAGCATAAAGTTGCGGCTTTTCCGGAAAAGGGACAAAGCCATAAGATCTCATGAAAAGGGTGTTGCCGCACTTTTTAGCATATATTTTTCAAAAAATCTGAAATTTTTAAAAAAGAGCCTGATCCTGCCAAAAGACAAGAAAAAGATAGCCAACTATTTTGGAGGGGCAAGGATTTTTGAGCAAAGACTATATGATAGTACTATTAACAAATTATTTAGCAGAAACATAAGAGCAGAAGATGAGTTTTACTCATATGCCGGATCCATAGAACCAAACATACTTAAAAAAGGGCAGGAGTTAATAAACAAAATATTACCGGTTCTTGAAGTCTATCATGAAACAAGATTAGCTATCTGCAATTTGGAAAATGCAGGCAAACCGGGCAACAATACCGCGCAGTTTTTTAATGGCCTGAGAAACGAACTGTCCAGGCTTGTTCCAGAAAGATTTATGGATTTATACAACAATGAGAGGCTGACTCACATTGCAAGATATATCAAGGCAATTGGTATTCGGGCACAAAGAGCGTCCGTGAATTTTGAAAAGGATGAGTTAAAAGCAAAAAAACTTAAAATTTATATTAACGGACTTAATGAAATGTTAAAAAAGCTTTCTTCTTTTGTATCGGAAGAGAAAAAGCAGGCAATTGAAGAATACTTCTGGCTGATCGAAGAATACAAAGTATCTATTTTTGCCCAGGAACTAAAGACCGCCTTTCCTGTTTCCGAAAAAAAGCTTGATAAAAAGTTAAAGGAGATTGAAAGAATGGTTTGAATCAAAAAAGTTTACCACGGAATGGCACGGAGTTTCACTGAAAATTGTAAACAATGAAATCATAGGTCCCGCACGGGAAGTGTATAAAGAACCTGGTCCTGGTTATAATGTTGAGAAGAGTATTTTGATAATTCAGTGTAATTCCGTGAAAATCCGTGGTGAACTTTTACTTTAAACCTAAATTGAGCGATTTTTTACTCGACTTGCACCAATCTCTTGCGCATCAAGGACTTGCGAAAAGTCTCGACATATCCATTGGTGTGCCTATGCTTTTCGCAGACCTTGCTGCATCAAGATCTTAGCACATTTCTTCGCAAAAAATCGCTCAACTTAGGTTAAATCCATTTGTAATTTCGGGATGAGTTATATTTTGCCATATATTCTTTCTATAGTCGGATAGCATTGTTTTTCCGGGTTTGAAAAGTCCTTGATTCTGTTGATTACTCCGGCAACTTTTATGTTGGAATAACTTTCAACTGCCTCGATATTTTCGCTTATCATATCCTGTAGCGCAGGCTTTTCTCCAGCATCTATAAAAACTATTCCGGCCGGTTGTATATCCCTTTTATGCAGAGCCTCAATTGTAAGGAGAGTATGGTTGATCGTGCCCAATCCGGCACGGGCGGCAATAATTGGTTTTGCTCCTGTCATCTTGACAAGATCTATCATTAATGTATTTTCATTGACCGGTACAAGAAGCCCGCCGGCAGCCTCTATTATAACAGGAGAATAAATCCGGCTCTTTTTATCCAAAGCATTTTGGATTGTCCTAACATCAATATGTTCTCCCTCATTGCGGGAAGCAAAATAGGGGGCTTTAGGTTCCCTGAAACAATAGACTATTGAATCAGCAGGATCTTCTTTAGTCAACTGGCTTACATGCTTATAAATGAATCCTGCATCACTGTCTTTATCATAAGGATCGCTGCATCCTGTTTGAATCGGCTTTATATAAAAAGGTATGCAACCAGTTGCATAAAAAAACTGCATCAGCAAAAGAGATAGAACCGTTTTTCCCACGCCGGTATCAGTCCCAACAACAAAAATATTATCTGTCTGTTTTTTCAATTTTTGTAACAATTCAGTTTTTTTAAAGAGACTTTTTTTGACAGGATTAACAGGATATTCAGGATTAAAATATTGTAGCCGTTCACGGCTTGAAACTTGAAATTGGGAAGAACAGTACAAAAGCATGAAGGCCAAATTTCTAATTTCAATGTTCCGTGAACGCTTACAAATCTTGTTTATCCTGTTATCCTGTCAGAATTTTTTTCAAAAGGCTAAAGCGTTAAACTTCTTTTAAACTACTGACTAACTTTCTTGCATCTCCCTCTGTATGGAGGGCAGTCATACCGATTCTCAATATGGCTTTGTGAAGCGGCACAGTTGGATACCGTGCAGGTAAAACAAAAATATCTTTTTTAAGCAACCTTTCAGATATCTCCAGCGCCCTGCTTTCATCTCCGATTTCTACTGCAAGAATATGAGCATCTCCTTTTACACAAAAACCCTCGTAAACAAGCTTTTCTTTGGTAAGACTGCTTATTTTGCGCAGATGTTTTCTTTGTTTTTCGTATTGAGAAATAATTTCTAAAAGGTCTATGGCTGATGCGGCATGCGCTTCAGGAAGAGAAGTGGTATAAATTAAAGGAGAAGAAAAATTGAAAAAATATTCTTTGAAACCGACAGGCAGAAGCACAAAAGCACCAAAAAGACCAAAAGCCTTGCCAAATGTTCCAACTCCAATATTCGCTACATCACGGGCAATACCTCTGCCATTTTCGCCTATTGCTCCGAATGCATGCGCCTCATCAACTATGCTGAAAAAGTTGAAACGCTCCTTGAGAGCTTTAAAACCCTGGATATCAAGAAAATCGCCATCCATGCTGAAAAGAGACTCTGCCAGCACAGCAGTTTTCTTTTTAGTGAACTTTTCAAGCCATCTGCAAAGGTGCGACATGGAGTTATGATTATATCCATGAAAATCCGCATTGCTCAAAAGCATGCCCTTTACACTGCTGGCATGAATATGCTTATCGAAAATCAACAAATCACCTTTTTCAAAAAAAGCTGAAAGAATTCCCAGATTCGCCTGATAGCCGCTGGGAAAAAACAAAGCATCTTCATAGCCAAAAAAACGGGCATATTCTTTCTCAGCCTGGTTGATAACAGAATAATTTCCTGAAACAAGGCGCGAAGATGATGAGGATGTGCTGTATTTAAGAAAGTTCCGGGAAACCTTCTGCCTTAACTTCTCTGAAACGCTCAGGCCAAGATAATCATTGGATGCAAAGTTTAATACCTTTCTATTCCCTATAAAAAGATATTTTTCTTGTCTTTTATTTATTTCAACAGGCTTTCTGTATAGACCTGCGTTATGCTGGTTCAGTAATCTGTTTTTGATTCTCTCTGCAAACATGAAAAAACCTTGCGATAATGCGCCTGTAATATTTTTTTGTTAAACATGCGGTCATAATCAATAGTTGCGTACAAAAACTCACCTTCAATCTGTACCTTATTTCCCTTGCCGGCCTGTAATGCATAGCAAAAAGCGGATTTGCTCTGACTCACAAGTGTTCCCTTAAGCAGATAACTGCCATTTAAAATATGATGGGCAGGTATAGTGCATTGGTTTATCTTTAAAAGAAAGGCATGTATTTCAAAATCATTAATAAAGCGGACATGATATGCCCCTAACTGTGCAAGAGATTCTATTCCCAGGTAAACAGGATCATTAAAATACTTTTTTTTACCTGCAATAGTCGCAGCTCCGGTTTCTGATATTCTGTCTAAAAGGACAAAATCTTCCAGCCCTGTATTTACTTCTATTCTATTATTGATATTCATTACTCAAGTTTCGCACCCACTAATTCCTATGAAGCTTCTCTGGCAGGGCAGGTATTAGATAGTTTTTTTAAAAGAGCAAAATAATATGATTGATAGGGTGCAATACAAAAAAGTTGCATCATTGATGATAATATTTCTAACCATTGAATGTGCTGATTAAATGTCGAATGTCGAACAAGGAATGTCGAATTACGAAGGAAGGTGCTTAATAATTTTAAAAAAAGGCATCCACACTTCGACATTCATCATTCCTTGTTCGACATTCATCATTCAATTGATACTTCCCTGTACCGAAATGGTCACGTTTTGTTCTATGTCACTTTTTTGTATTGCACCTGATTGATATTCTAAACCACTATACCTTGGGATTTGACCAGGACAGGCACATAGAAGGTTTTTCATCAGGGATAAAATGCCGTGCATGTCTCGCTCCTTACAAACTGAGTGGGTATGGTGCCGTTGCCAAAGCCAGAGTGAACATATTTTGCTTTTTAAAAAAACTATCTAATACCTGCCCTTTAAAGCTTTTGTTGCCTAGAGGTGTGCGAAACTTGAGTTCATTATATCGTAACAATTTAGCCTTTTGAAAAAGAATCTGACAGGATAACAGGATAAACAAGATTTATAAGCGTTCACGGAACATTGAAATTAGAAATTTGGCCTTCATACTTTTGTACTGTTCTTACATTTTATTATCAGTGGGCGAGTCTTGTATCATGTAATTTGCCTGGATTTATTGAGAAGTTACAAAAATAATATTTAAAAGCGCTAAAGTGTTGCAATATTTTTTATTATGACTACGCTGTTCTGCCCTCCAAAACCAAAATTTTCTAACAATATATTATCTATCGAGCATCTTCGTCCCTCGCGTACAAAGTTAAGCCCCGCATGGCACGGTTCATCAAGATTTCTTATTTTGGGGAGATAACTGTACTTCATGCAGGCAAGGCATATTGCAAGCTCAACAGCACCGCATGCCGCAGCTATGTGTCCAATCCACGATTTATGTGCAATGATAAATGGAGACCTTTTTCCGTAAACCCGATCAATTAAATCTGCTTCCATTGCATCATTTAATAGAGTCCCGGTTCCATGTGATGAAATAACATCGATATCAAAAGGAGCAAGCCCTGCTTCCTGTAAAGCCGCATTCAGCGACCTTTCCGCCCATATGCCACCTGGTTCAGGAGCGGTCATTGAATATCCATCAATAGAAGCGCCATAGCCGCAAACTTCGCCATAAATCACAGCGCCGCGTTTTTTGGCGTGCTGGAGCTCTTCAAGCAAAAAAAAGGCGCCCCCTTCTCCAGGCACAAATCCATTTCTACTTCTATCAAAAGGACGGATGGCTCTTTCAGGTTTACCCGTTCCGTCGCAAAGGGCGTGAGCTTTTTTATAAGCTAAAATACTGCTTTTGCTTAACCTTGAATCGCCTCCACCTGCAAATGCAAGGTCAATGTATCCATCCCTGATTTTACGAAAAGCCTCACCAATGGCCTGCAATGAAGCGGAACATGCTGTCGTTAGAGTCTGATTCTCCCCGTGGATTCCTGCCAGTTTAGCAATAACTGAAGCCGCAGTATTGGGGAGAAACTTCAGCATCCAGAGAGCCATAAGATCTCTTCTATCTATTTCTCCCCGCTTGACATCAGGAAATTCCCCTCCGATATCCAGATTGGGGCCTGTCCCTAAAAAAAGACCGGCTTCCGCCAATAATTTTTTGTCTATTCCTGCTTTTTTTACTGCTTCAATTGCCGATGCAACACAAAACCGGGCTCCTCTGTTTAAATATCGCCTGTCTTTAAAATGACCTGCAAAATCTTTTATATCAAAGCCGTTAATGGGACTTACAACTACTTCACTATCAAAAAAAGACTTCTCGAACGAAGTCTTTCCATCTTTTAAATTCGCAATTATCTCCTCTAAAGTAAAACCCAGAGAGGAAATAACCCCAATGGAAGTAATGACGACTTTTCTATGCATGTTATCCATAATCTTTGTAAAAATTCACCACGGAACGACACGGAGTTTCACTGAAAATTGAAAACAATGAGTAAGTGTCTCAAGTTTCGCACCCACTAATTCCTATGAGCCTTCTCTGGCAGGGCAGGTATTAGATAGTTTTTTTAAAAGAGCAAAATAATATGAGTGTAACCAAAATAGAACAATGAACCTTAATGAATCTATGATTATCAGGTACCGTAGGGGCAATCCCTTGTGGTTGCCCAAGGGTTTTCTGTGAGGTTTCCTACGGATTTGTTCTATTTTGGTTACACTCAAATAATATGATTGATATTCTAAACCACTATACCTTGGGATTTGACCAGGACAGGCACATAGAAGGTTTTTTACCAGGGATAAAATGCCGTGCATGTCTCGCTCCTTACAAACTGAGTGGGTATGGTGCCGTTGCCAAAACCAGAGTGAACATATTTTGCTTTTTAAAAAAACTATCTAACACCTGCCCCTTAAAGCTTTTGTTGCATAGAGGGGGTGCGAAACTTGAGTAAGTGTAATTACTCAGGTTCAAGGTTCAGAGGTTCAAAGGTTGACAGACTCATGATGCTTGCTTGGTGAAATCAATCGCTTCTTCTTTTATTTATAAGATCTTCTAAAGATGAAGCCTTGAGTTTATGTTCCATGATTTTTGCCTTTCGAGGTCTATATAACTTATTAAATCTTTAACCTTAAGAGTTGGGCCGCTTTCGATATCTGCTATTATTTCTTCCAGCCTTTCCCGCATCAGAAAGGGAAGCTTTTCAGCCAGATATTGCAATATATCTTTATCCTGTTGTCCGGCTTCGGTTATATATTGCCTCAGTGTTCTTAAAAATATTTCATCATCATCTACATCTATATTAAATACGGAATTTATTGCTATTGCAAGCTCCAGAAGGTCGATGGACTCAGCTCCCAATTCCCTTATAAGATAAGTTTCAGGAGTAATAATATTATTCTCAATATCAAGAATTTCCGCCAGGATTTTTTTTATTTCTTCCAGGATGTCCATAAGTTCACTTGCCCGCCGTCAGCCCGCCATCCATTGGAATTTCAGTGGCATTAAAGCCGGCAGCGCTGTTTGAAAGATAAAAAAGTATTGCTTCCACTACTTCTTTTTTTGTCAGGGCTCTTTTTATCGGTACCTTATCAATAACTTCTTTACTATGGTCTTGAATAAACTTTCTGCCTCGTCCTGAATCAATATAACCAGGACGCAGGGTTACAGTTGTAATTCCATGACCGCCAAGTTCAAGACCCAGATTTTTATATATGGCTTCCGATGCAAGCTTTGCTGCTGCATAAAATCCCTGCCCAGGGTTTGGTCTTTTTGCTGCTGCCGAAGAAATATAAATAAGGCGGCCTCTTTTATTTTTCATCATTATCCTTGCAACTCTTTTTACGATTTCTGTACGAAAGGAAATATTTTCAGCAAAGTAACTGAAAACATCTTCCATATCTGCTGATGCGACAAGGCTTTCAAAGTTTCCCTGAACGAAATCTACCATAAAGGCTATGTCATCGCCTGTTTGATGCAATAGCGAATCCATTGAATCACGGTTGCCGAATTCAAGATAAAGTGAGCTGTATTTTTTTGGGCAATCCTTCAAATTTTCTGATATATACTCCCGGCCTTTTTCGTTTCTGTATGTCAATATTGGGAACAGTTCTGCTTCAATCATGCGCCTGGCAAGAGTAATTGCGAGATCACAACTGCCTCCTAAAATAAGGGCTCGATTACCTGTAAATTTCATTTTTTGCAACACTTTAGCGCTTTTAAATATTATTTTTTGACAGGATTAACAGGATATTCAGGATTGAAAAAAACAAAACTTTTCCTGTTAATCCAAATCTAAATCCTTATACTTTGATACACACCTTCTTCATCTTGTGATTATATTTTATGATTTACTGGCTAACTAGTGCCCGAACGAAAACTAGAAAATTTTTTCAAGTTCAAGGAAGGCGCAAATTTTAACCGCAGGAATACATGGGGTATTTTGAGGATTAAAATTTAAGCCTGACGCAGAAATTGGGAAAATTAGCAGTTTTCGTTCAGGCACTATAATGAGAGTTGGCTTTGTTTGCGCACTTTAAATAAAATTTTGTTTATCCTGTTATCCTGTCAGATTCTTTTTCAAAAGGCTAACTTGTTACCGTTTTCTAATTATTCCTGTTACAATTGGTTTTATCTCATCTGAACTGCTTCTAAAAAGCCTGCACTTCATCTGATCTTTGCAGATTTCAATATCAAAGTTGTATTCACCAGGAGAAATAAATTCTTTGAACCTGAAATTCTCTATTATGTTAATTCCATCTTCTTTTAATGCCTTTAAAAAAGCATGAATTATAAGACTTCCAGGCACAACCGGATTGCCAGGAAAATGCTTTGCATAAATTCTGTCAGATGGATCAAAATAAAATGTGCCTTTAAGCTTCATATCCCCTTTGTGCCTTTGTAGGGGCGATCCTTGTGATCGCCCTAACAGATTCGTAAGTAATATCACAAAGTCTGTCGAGCTCCTCAATTGAAATGCTGAGCGGAGGCATAAGCACAATGACATCGCCCAGAGGCCTTACTATAAGGCCGTGCTTACGTGCTTCTTTTATTACCCTGTGCCCCATCCTTTTTCCGGCAGGAAAAGGTTTTTTTGTATCTTTATCCGCAACCAGCTCTATGCCAACCATAATTCCGCATTGACGAACATCTCCCACATTGTCCAAGGCTTTGAAGGATTGCAATCTTTGTTTGAAATGCTCAATTTTCGCTTGAAGCTTATCCAGAACTTTTTCTTCTTCAAATACTTCAAGATTGGCTATGGCTGCTGCACAGGCAAGCGGATTCCCCGTATATGTGTGGCCGTGGAAAAATGTTTTGAACTCTTCGTATTTCCCCAAAAAACCTTTATAAATTTTCTCAGTTGTCAGTGTGGCTGCAAGCGGCAGATATCCTCCTGAAATACCCTTTGCAAGGGTCATAATATCCGGCGTGATATCTTCATGCTCACAGGCAAACATCTTCCCTGTTTTTCCAAATCCCACTGCAACCTCATCTGCTATCATAAATATATTGTATCTGTCGCAGAGTTCTCTGACTTTTTTTAAATAACCGGGTGGTTGCAGCAGCATGCCGGAAGCTCCCTGAACCAGAGGCTCAATCACCATTGCGGTGACTTCATTTGCATGAGCGCTCATAATTTCTTCCAGTCTGCTTAAGCATTCAAGGTTGCAGCCGGGATAGGATTTTCCGAAAGCACATCTATAACAATAGGGTGACTCTGCTTTTATGGATTCAAAGAGAAGCTGTTTATACACTGAATGAAAAAGATCAATACCTCCGACGCTAACGGAACCTATGGTATCTCCATGATATGAGTTGTGGAGGGATATGAATTTCTTCTTTTCCGGATTTCCATCTTCCGCCTGCTGTTGATATTGGAATGCTATCTTGAGTGCTATTTCAACAGCAGTTGAACCACTATCTGAGTAAAATACTCTTGTTAAACCTTTGGGTGTAATTTCGACAATTTTTTTTGCATATCTGATAGCAGGAACATTGGAAAGCCCCAGCAGAGTTGAATGCGCTATTTTGTCTAACTGCTTTTTAACGGCAACATCCAGCTCTTTTTTCCTGTGTCCGTGAACATTTGTCCATAAAGAAGAAACTCCATCAATATATTCATTTCCATAGATATCTGTTAAAGTACAACCATCTCCTTTCTCAATTATAAGGAGCTCTTCCTTCTCATAATCCTGCATCTGCGTAAACGGATGCCAGATATATTTTTTGTCATCTATCTCCAACTGTTTGTTCCACTCTTTAATTACTTTCAATTTAAACTCCAATGCAAATATCGTAACGTCTCAGCATTATCTGACAAACCGGCTGTAGCGAATAAAGTAACTTCTCAAAAAGTTCGGCTAAAGATAAAAAAGACGAGTCCGCTGGTGATAAAATGTAAAATAGCTGACTGTTTGAGTATCTTAGTGAGCTTTGAGAAAAAACAGCGCATAAGAAAATTTATCTTTAAAAGATATGATCTATCGCTTAAGCAATACGTATTAAAAGCATTGGCCACTGTTTTTTCTTTAGGCTCACTTGGGCGAGTTTCAGATATTCTTGCATTTTATTATCAGTGGGCGAGTCTTGTATCATGCAATTAGTAAATATTAACTCAAGTTTCGCACCCCCTCTATGCAACAAAAGCTTTAAGGGGCAGGTGTTAGATAGTTTTTTTAAAAAGCAAAATATGTTCACTCTGGTTTTGGCAACGGCACCATACCCACTCAGTTTGTAAGGAGCGAGACATGCACGGCATTTTATCCCTGGTGAAAAACCTTCTATGTGCCTGTCCTGGTCAAATCCCAAGGTATAGTGGTTTAGAATATCAATCATATTATTTTGCTCTTTTAAAAAAACTATCTAATACCTGCCCTGCCAGAGAAGGCTCATAGGAATTAGTGGGTGCGAAACTTGAGTATTAAGCCCCATTTGTCTTATCATATCCATATCCATTTCAACGCTTCTTCCCTTTGTAGTAAGATAATTGCCTATCATAACCCCGTTAGCACCCGCCATGAAAATCCATGACTGAAAATCACCAAGCGTTTTTTCCCTGCCACCGCATATAGTTATATTTTTATCAGGATTTATAAATCTGAAAATAGCTATACATTTGAGTGCCTCCATTGGTGGAAGCAAGGATCTGTTTTCCATTCTTGTGCCCGGGATTGGATTTAAAAAATTTATTGGTATTGAATCTACATCCAGCTCCTTAAGGCTAAAAGCCAGCTCCACACGCTGCGCCCAGGTCTCGCCCAGCCCCAGAATGCCTCCGCTGCAAATCTTAAGGCCCGCTGATTTTGCTATTTTGACTGTCTGAATATCTTCATCATACTCATGTGTAGTACAGACCTGATCAAAATAACTCCCGGCTGTTTCCAGATTGTGATGATAGGTTGTAACTCCTTTTTCTTTGAGCTTTATTACCACAGGTTCGGTCAACTGCCCCAATGATGCGCAAACTGAAAGATCTGTTTTCTTGTTTATTTCTTCTGCTGCATGTCCAATAGAATCAATCTCGCGGCTCGAAAGTGAATGGCCGCTTGTTACCATTGAATATTTTGTTGCCCCTGCTTTTTCCATGTATATGGAACTGTTTAGTATTTTTTCTTTGTCTAATAATGGATAAGTTTCAATTCCGGTTTTATGGTGAGCTGACTGTGCACAAAAAGCACAATCCTCTGAACAACGACCGGATTTGGCATTAATAATGGAACAGGTGAAAATATTATTCTTTTTATATCTTTCTCTGATCTTATTGGCACATACAATCAGATCGATAGCGTTATTTCTTTGGATGGATAGTTCACACGCGTCTTCATAAGAAATGGAGTTTTTCGGATCTTTAATAATTTTTTCAGTTATGCTGATTAATGTTTTATCAAACATGGTTTTTCCGTAACTATTTAGAACGTTAAAAAAGACTTTTTTGACAGGATTAACAGGATATTCAGGATTAAACCTAAGTTGAGCGATTTTTTGCGAAGATATGTGCTGAAATCTTGATGCATAAGGATTTGCAAAAACCGCAGGCATACCCGTGGATATGTCGAGGATTTTTGCGAAGCCTTTATGCGCAAGAAATCGGCGCAGATTGAGTAAAAAACCGCTCAATTTAGGTTAAAGCATCAAAACTCATCTTGTTATTCTGTCAGAATTATTTAAAAAGGCTGATGAAATTTGCTATATACAGTGGAAGATTATTTGTCAACCTTTCTGTTTAAAATGGGTTTACAATTAAAGTGTCTTTATTGTGAACATCTATTCTGCGTTAGATTTTAAAACATCAATTAATCTTGATTTTTTGTATTAAATATCGCATATTAAAAACATTAAAATAACATTTAATTTAATGCTGAGGGGGTGATCATTATGTCATTAAGTATAACTCAGGACATACGTTCAATTACTGATTTGAAGAGGAATACAATATCAAGAAGGTTAACAATCTAAAAACACTTTCAAAGTATTATATGACAAACTGTGCCTCTCTTATATCTTTCAACAGCATAAAGGGCTTTATAAATATGCCTGTATGGAAATTTCTTTTAAGTTGATATCAAACGGTATTCTCCTGATTCGTGAAAATCCCCGATTGCCAGGGTGACCTGGGGGGTGAAATAGGAAGAATTCCCGTGTTGGCATATTTATCAAGCAGCATATGGGCATCGCTGGCGCAGACACTGGTAATACGGTTATTGAGTAATGTCTACTAAAAATCAGTTATTATTATATCTGAAAGAAAATCAAGGGTACTGGGTTTCCGGCGAGTTGATAAGCAATAATCTATCAGTAAGCCGCTCTGCTATATGGAAGCATATCCGCAAGTTAAAAGAAGAAGGCTATGTTATAGAATCTGCCCCGAAAAAGGGATATTTTCTCAGCAAAGCTTCAGATCCGATCACGGCTGATGAAATAATGGAAGGTCTTTGCACCAATGTTTTTGGCAGAAAAAATATTATTTATTTGAAGGAAACTGATTCGACAAATACAAGGGCAAAAGAACTTGCAGCACAGGGAGCCCCTGAAGGAACTCTAATTATTGCGGAAAAACAGACAAAAGGAAGGGGCAGAAGAGGAAGAAACTGGTTTTCACCTTCAGGAGGTGGAATTTATTTTTCTCTTATACTAAGGCCGGCCATATCACCTGGTGAAACCCCGAGAATAACGCTGATGACCGCCGTTGTGTTAGCGGAAACCTTGATTTCCATGATGAAGCTAAAATTAAGAATCAAGTGGCCCAATGATATACTTGTAAATGGAAAGAAACTGGCCGGCATTCTTACTGAGATCAGCACTGAAATGGATGCAGTAAATTATATCGTCGTTGGTCTTGGAATGAATGTAAACACTCGATTCGAAAATTTTCCCTCAGAAATAAAGAAAAGTGCAACCTCGATTTTAATAGAAACCGGAAACAGGGTACCAAGAATCAAATTTATTCAAAACTATCTAAAATTATATGAAAAATACTATAACATGTTTAAGAAAAATGATTTTGAGCCAATAATGAAACGCTGGAAGGAGCTTGCAGATATAATAGGAAAACAAATCAGGGTTGATGTTATAGGAAAGACCCATATCGGGAAGGTAATTGATGTTGATAATGACGGGGTATTGATCTTGAAAGACGATCAGGGGAGACTGCAAAGGATTTTTTCAGGAGATGTAACCCTGGCAAGGCAAATTTCTGCGAGATCATTAAAAAAAGGGGGGTAACCGTGTAAAACCAGCCACCCCCAATGTTTCTTTGTCTTCTTTCAAATGCGATTAGAAACACAGCTTGATCATTTCTAACCCTTTCTGAACAACTTTTCCTTCCGACCGAATCTGGCAAGACCGATCAGGCCACAGCCGAGAAGCAGCATGGTTGCAGGCTCGGGGACGGGGCGAACGGATTCGACCATGACAACCATGTCGGTATAATCCCAGTCCGCAGGAGCAGAGGCTTTCAAGTCCTCAAATGCCAAGATATACTCATTATCGGTCCACAGGCCTGGTGACCAAGTGGGAAGCTGAACCGTATCAGTATCTGTCCCTTGATAGGCAAACATGTGGTCTTGCATGTCGATGTTAAGACTCGTGTCACTGTGCCACAGCCCACCATTGCCGTAGACAGATGAGTTCAAATAATAGCCAAAATTGTTGCCGGCAAAATCAGTGCCTGTATCAGAATGATTTACATAAACGCTTCCATCGAGCTTGATTGAGAGCGTTACTTGATCCCCTGCAACTCCAGCCCCTGCAAACAACGGTACATAGTTACCTCCAGAGTATACGCCAAATATGTTGCCTGGTGCGAAACCGGCAAGTTCTATTATCATGGTGGCAACAGAGGCCCCGCTAGCAGTAATCGACCAATAAGAATCGACTGTGTCAGAAAGATAATCCGTTGACACATCCACGCTACTATCACCAAGGATTGGAGCTATGGTAATATTGTCCAAGACGCCCTGCAGGGCAGTGCCGGGCACTGGAGTTGCCATCGCAGTTCCGGCAACCAAGAACACAGATAAAACTGTAATAATTAAAGTTTTTGATAATTTCTTCATTTTTTTCTCCTTGTTTCCAAGGCAGCCCGGCTGTCCGGATTCAAATTAACTTTTCCGGACCCATGGGCTTTCCGTCTCCCAATTGCTTAGGATTTGGCTTTTTCTTGATATTAAAAACTCATTTTCAGAATAGATCTTAACTCGAGTTATGATTTTTTTCATGTTACACAGCTTCAACCAGAGTCACGATTAACCTGGTTTGCTTATTTCTTAACCTCACCTCCTTTCTATTCATTCCGCTGCTGAACATGCAGGCAAACAGGTTGATCAGACCCTCTCCCTTTCAACAGCGCAGTCTATGATCGCGATATTTTCTGTTTATATGCAACAAGCATGCCGTCAGCACAACAAAACATGTGTTTCTTGATAACTATTTGATATATCGGGTAATTTATTCACAACAGTTTATGAAAAAGATTTCATAGGTTATGAAAAAGATTTCACAGATTATGAAAAAGATTTCACAGGGAGTAGGACAGGGGACAATTCGAAACTCTCAGCTTGTGAGAAAAGCGGGTTAACAAAAACAATTTTGAGCCTATTATGAACCGCTGAAGTGAACCGGCAGACATTATAGGAAAACAAATCAGAGTTGATGTTACAGGAAAGACCATATCGGGAAGGTAATTGATGTTGATAATGACGGGGCGTTAGGGCTCGGTCAAAAATAACTTGGTAGAATTTGCGCTCGAATTTGCCGTAGATTTAATCGATCTGATTGAGCAAAACCGCAGGAATAGCGAGCTATTTCGAGGACTTTTGCGATTGAAGATCGGTTAAAGATATGGTGAAGACGAGATGCAAAAATGCCAAGTTATTTTTGACCGAGCCCTTAATACTGAAAGACGATCAGGGGAGGCTGCAAAGGATTTTTTCAGGAGATGTAACCCTGGCAAGACAACTTTCTGCGAGATTATTATAGTATAAAGCTTTTTCTTTGCGCCCCCGCTTCAGGCAGCCATTGGCATATATGTCACACTTTTCTTTCAAAACTTTAACTGCTGCCATTGCCTGCTTATCTGTCAATAACTTACTTTCGATGATTTTTTTTAAAGACTGAATTCTATACCTGTCCAGGCCGGAAGATCTTGAAAGCTGGTCGGCATGACCGCCTCTTTTTATTATCAGTGGAGTATCTATAAGATATACAGGGTATCTACAGCTTATCCTGAGCCATATATCATAGTCTTCGCAGGCCGGCAGGGTTTCATCAAACATGCCTGTTTTTTTAAAAAGACTGCGTCTTATCATTACTGCAGAAGGGCTGACAAGGCACAGATAAAGTGAATGTTCGAAAATATCTCCGGATAATTTCTTGTGCCGCTTTTTAGGATTGACCCTGATGCCGTTTCTTATCCATTTCTCTTCTGTCTGGCATATCAGAGCATCAGGGTTTGCATTGAAAAAATCAACTTGCGTTGACAGTTTTTGCGAAAGCCAAAGATCATCTGAATCTAAAAAAGCAATAAACTGCCCTGATGCCGAAACAATGCCTCTGTTTCTTGCAGAGCTTACTCCTTTGTTATCCTGCTTTAAGACAACAATATCTTCTTTGTATGAACTTAGAATATCCTGAGTGTTGTCAGTTGACCCGTCATTTACAACAATCAGTTCAAAATTCGTAAAATTCTGTGCCAGCACTGAATTTATAGTCTCTTTAAGTATCCAGCCGCGATTATATGTGGGGATTATTACGCTTACTAATGGATTTTCTCTTTTCTTGTACATTCTAAATGCCTATACAAATGCGCTTCAACGCAGCAGATTCGGCAAAATCGGCGATTGCTCAAGGCATGTTATCGTAACTGCGGGTAAGAACTTCTCTTGGTTTTACACCATCTGAAGGGCCGACAACACCCTCTTTCTCCATTATTTCTATAATTCGTGCCGCCCTGTTATATCCTATACGCAAATGGCGCTGTATCATAGATATGGAAGCCTGGCCTGTTTTGGTAATAAGCGCTATAGCCTCGTCATATTTTTCGTCATATTCAAGATCTTCAGATGAGGCTTTTTCTTTTTCAGATTCAGTTATTACTGCATGATCATATTCCGGGGTTTTCTGTTCTTTCAAAAACTCAGTTATCCCGGAAATTTCTTTTTCTGAAATGTATGCACCATGTACGCGCTGAAGCTTGGCTGTTCCCGGAGGCAAAAAAAGCATATCTCCATTTCCTAGAAGATTTTCTGCACCATTTGTATCAATTATTGTCCTTGAATCTGTTTTGGAAGAAACCTGAAAGGAAAGGCGTGTCGGGAAATTAGCCTTTATTATTCCTGTAAGTACATCCACTGAAGGCCTTTGGGTCGCAAGTATCAAATGTAAGCCTGCAGCCCTTGCCATTTGCGCGAGCCGTGTCAATGCGACCTCGACGTCTCTCGAAGCAACCATCATCAAATCAGCCAGCTCATCAATAATTATAACAACATACGGTAGTTTTTCAGGACCATTTTCTTCTTTTGTTTTTTCTTTTTCCTTATCGATTTTTTGATTATACTGTTTTATATTTTTCACTTTCTTTTCTGAAAGCAACTTATATCTATTTTCCATTTCATGTACAGCCCAGAAAAGGGCATTTGTTGCTTTTTTTACATCTGTAACCACAGGGGTTATAAGATGTGGAATCCCATCATAGCTTGAAAGTTCAATCCTTTTCGGATCTATCATTATAAGTTTTACTTCATCAGGGCCTGCTTTGAACAACAAACTGCAAATCATGGCATTCAGAGCAACGCTTTTGCCTGTGCCGGTTGCGCCTGCAATTAAAAGATGCGGCATTTTATCCAGTTCCGCTACTACCGGGTTTCCTATTATATCTTTGCCAAGACAGATTGTAAGCTTTGACTTTGATTTTTCAAAGTTATTTGAAACAATAATGTCTTTTAGTCTTACAGTTTCTCTTGTTTCATTAGGCAGCTCAATACCGATAGCCGCTTTCCCAGGGATCGGTGCTACAATCCTGATGCTTATCGAACGAAGAGCGAGAGCAAGATCGTCAGTAAGTCCGACTATTTTGTTGATCTTTATACCAGGGGCAGGTTCATATTCAAAGGTTGTAATAACGGGTCCAGGCAAAATAGTAGCGACTTTACCTTGTACACTAAAGTCTTCAAGTTTCTTTTCAAGCAGTTTCGACTGCATTCTTAGATTTTTATCATCAGCAGAGACAAGTTTTATTTCAGGATTTTCAAGCAAATTAACAGATGGAAGTCGAAAACCTTTTTCAGCTTTCATGAACTCAAAAACATCCTGCTTTGGAACCGGCACTTCCCTGATCGGCTTGGATTCCATTGCCTTTATCTTTATTTCGCGATCTTTTTTTTTGTTAGACTCTTTTTTTATTTTTGATCGGTTTTTGGCTTTTTCTCTTTGTTCTTTCAATATTATGATTATTTTTTTTGTACTTTTTACTGCATTTATAATCAGCTTCCAGGATCGTTTCAAAAAGATAATCAAAGAAAAACCAGTGGCCATGATAAAACCCATAAGCCACATAAGGATAAGTATAACAGCGCCGCCTGTACGATTTGTATATTTGATAAGGAATGATTTGATGGGGGTGCCAAGTATGCCGCCGGATAAAAATTTGCTTCCGAAAATTATGAAGTGGTTTTGCTGAAATGCAAGGAGACTTCCGGTAGAGATAATAAGAATAATTCCACCGGCTATTATCAGAATAATAGCTTTTTCATGGTAGTCACCAAAAAAATGTACGCTGGATAAAAGAAATAATATCGGTATCCAGAACGCCCCAAGTCCAAACAGCCCAATTAAAATACCCGAAACATGGGCTCCAAATATGCCGAACAGGTTGTAAACATCACCTGCCGCTTTTGCATTATGAATTGAGGGATCTTCAGGGCTGTAAGACAAAAGGCTGCCCAGTGTGAAAATTAATAGAAAAAAAAGGAAAATGCCGATAATTTCATTGCGCATAATTTAGGTTATACTTCTATAATAAAAGGTAGTATAACTGGACGGCGTCCTATTGTAAAATAAAAATACTTTTTTAGAGCCGGCTGTATCCGAGATCTGATTTTATCAATTCTGTCAGGGACATCAGGACCTGTTTCTTCTAAAATTTCAAGTATTACACACTTTGCGTCTTCGAGAAGATGTCCTTTTTCCATCTCAAATACAAAACCATGTGAAACAATTTCCGGGCCATGCATAATTATTCCTGTTTCTTCGTCAAAAACCATGTTAACTACAACAAAACCATCTCTTGATAGCAGACGTCTTTCTTTTAGTACACTTCTCCCGACATCACCGACTCCTTTCCCGTCAATAAGCACCCTGCCGGTCATAATCTTGTCAAGAACTCTTCCTCCATTTTCATCAAATTCAATTACCTGGCCATTTTCAGCGAGAAGTATTTTGTTTTTTGAGACGCCAACCTGTTCGGCAAGCCGAGTGTGCAGAATCAGGTGCCGGTATTCACCGTGTATCGGAATGAAATGTTCAGGCTTAGTAAGGTTTATCATTAGTTTTAATTCTTCCCGAAAAGCATGGCCTGATACATGAATGGCCGAAATTTTTTCATAAATAACGTCAGCGCCTTTTCTGTAAAGATTGTTTATAATATTTGAAATAGCTTTTTCGTTTCCGGGAATGAATTTTGACGAGAAGATGACGGTATCGCCTTCCTTGATTTTTATTTGTTTATGGATACCTCTGGACATACGGGCCAGGGCCGACATGGGTTCACCCTGGCTGCCGGTTGTTATTATTATTATTTCATCGTCTTTAAAGTCATCGATTTGTTTAATATCAACTTCCATCCCCTCAGGGATATGGATGTATCCAAGATCTTTCGCGATATTTGTGCTGGTTTCTATACTTCTGCCGCTAATTAGTACTTTATTTCCTTTTAATTTCGCAATATTAACTATTTGCTGTATTCTCGCGACATTTGAAGCAAAAAGAGCTACAATTATACGTCCCTTGCTTTCAATTATTATCTTTGCCAGAGCTTCACCTATTTCCTTGTCGGATATAGTATATCCTTCCTTTTCCACATTTGTGGAGTCTGACAGCAGCGCAAGGACTCCTTCATCTCCACACCTGGCAAACTTATTCAGATCGGTCATTACGCCATCCACCGGCGTATGGCTGATTTTAAAATCCCCTGTGTGCACAATAAGCCCATAAGGTGTTTTAACGGCAATTCCTATGCCATCCACAACGCTGTGGCTTACACGGATAAACTCAAGCTCAAAGATTCCTATTTTAAGTTTTTTTCTATGAGAAATTTCATTGAAAGAAGTTGATGAAAGAAGACCATGTTCTTCAAGTTTGTGCTTTACTATTCCAAGCGTGAAACGAGTTCCAAAGACCGGAACATTTATTTCTTTAAGCAGATAGGGCAGGGCTCCAATATGATCTTCATGGGCATGGGTTAAAACAATTCCTGAAACTTTGGACTTGTTCTCTTTCAGGTAATTAAAATCTGGTATTACATAGTCAACACCAAGCATATAATCTTCAGGGAACATAAGACCTGCATCAACAACAAAAATAGTATCTCCGTATTCAAAGGCCATCATATTAAGGCCGATTTCTCCCAACCCGCCCAACGGGATTATTTTCAATTTCACAATTCACCTCTTTTTCCCTTCTCAAAAGATTCGCAAATGATATTTCTTACTTTTTCCAGAAGCTCGTCTTTAGTTTTTCTGGTATAATCCTTTGTTTCAATAGGTTCTTTAATTTCTATAGCAACATTTCCCGGCCTTATAATGAGTTTATCCTTTGGCATGATAGGCCATGTTCCGTGTATTATTACAGGAACTATCGGAACGCCGGATTCCACTGCTAAAACAAACCCGCCTTTTTTAAATGGCTTGATATTACCATCTTTGCTGCGTGTGCCCTCAGGATAGATTAATACAGAAACTCCTTCCCGAATATTTTTTGCAGCCTTTTTTAAGCTTTTAAAAGCAGCTCTGCGATTTGATCGGTCAATATTTATATGTCCAATCCTGTTCATCGCATAACCGAAAATCGGTATCTTGAAAAGTTCTGCTTTTGCAACCCATCTGAACTTAAAAGGAAGATGAGCCAGAGCAACTGGAATATCAAAGTTGCTCTGGTGGTTAGACATGTATATATAAGACCTGTCAGGTCGTATATTGTAAAGGCCTTTGACGGTTACTTTAATGCGGCTGACGACAAGCACAAATTTAGCCCATGCTTTTGTACAATTATAAGCCAGATCGCTATTTTTATTTATAAAAGATGCAAGTATGGTTAGGCTGCTGAAGAAAACTGTAGCAGGAAAAGCAAATATTGCAATAATCAGGGTTCGTATCATATATAGTAATAGTTCACGGTTAACGGTTGATCAAAACATAAAGTAACTAATACCTAAATTGAGCGGTTTTTTACTCAATCTGCGCCGATCTCTTGCGCATAAAGGCTTCGCAAAAATCCTCGACATATCCACGGGTATGCCTGCAGTTTTTGCAAATCCTTATGCATCAAGATCTCAGCACATATCTTCGCAAAAAATCGCTCAACTTAGGTAATAGACTCCCAGAAGCCAAAATGTTATTAAAGCGGCCAGAAATTTTGTCCTAAACATAGAAAATAACGTTCAGGAATCATCTGTTTCCTTCAGCCTATAGCCTTCAGCCTAAACGCCTGAGTAGTTGCCTAAGTTATTATTTCCAGTTTTTCGAATATTGAGTCGGCAAACTGAATAATCCAGTTGCGCTGTGATTCGGTTGCATAGCTTGTACAATTGCATTTTATTGTACTTCTGGATCTTACAAGAAGTTCACAAGATACACGGTCAGGTTCTATATCTATTGCAAAATAAAATGGCCGGCATTCTTTATGCTCAGCCTGAATGTCAGTTAGGATATTTTCATCAAGCTGTATCCAGTATATTCCATTTATCTTTGAAGAACCAACATTCTCATCCAGATAAGTCTTAATCTTTTCGTATTCTCCGAGCCTTAGATCATCAATAATATATTGTTTCATAATTATTCAAAATTAGCATAGATTATTTTAGCGTGCAACCTAAATCCTGCAAGTGTCGAGTTTGCCGCAACCACAAGGCGTGAAGCTGTAGTGCGCTACCGTTCAATTTTCATCGCTCTCTAACCTTGAACCGTGGAACTTTGAACCTGAGTAGTTACGACAAATTAACTTTGCTGGTGTTTAAGAATAAATAATGCGTATATTAACACTATAAAAATGAATATTCTTGAATAGTTACTGTATTTTAGGCTAAATATACCCGATCCCATTCTATCTATCGCAGCTTAACTGATCCCGATAACCTTGATAAACTACAAAGACAAATATAGGAGCAACCAAAATGCGGGAATCCATAGATATATTTAATATCCATCAAAAGATAATGGATGATTACAAGCATTTTGTCAGCAGCTTTATAAATATTAATGATGAAAGAATTAAAGAAGTAGTTGAAACAAAAATAAATCAGGAAAAGTTCTGGCCAGAACCTTTAACCTAAGTTGAGCGATTTTTTGCGAAGATATGTGCTGAGATCTTGATGCATAAGGATTTGCAAAAACCGCAGGCATACCCGTGGATATGTCGAGGATTTTTGCGAAGCCTTTATGCGCAAGAGATCGGCGCAGATTGAGTAAAAAACCGCTCAACTTAGGTTTAATACAGTTTAACCCCTCATTTGAACAAGACGAATCAGCTCAGTCCCTTTGTGACAAAGGGATACTGCATCCCGATCTATCTAAAATCTTTAAGAATAACGATCTGTTCAAACATCAGGTTGTCGAGCCGGTTCTTCCAATGGATCTAATGGGAGTATATATTTTATTGCCGGACAGAGAGAATTAAAAAAATGGAGGTCGCAATTTGCGACTTCCAATCAAGATATAATGAACTAATGTATGAAATACACCACCATACGCATAGAAGGCGCCATACTTTCTGCGGATATTCTTGACAATGCTGCGGTATGCGTGGCAATCCTATATCCTCCTGCCAAGAGAAAAATAAGATGCAAATAACCCCCTGCCACGCAAAATACTTCGCCTACGAACTTACAGGTCAAGGCGGTGATGGTGTTGATAGACTTTCCAGATCTCTTTTTGATGCCTGTGTTGATCTGAATCCTCATCAAATTGAAGCCGCCCTTTTTGCAATACGCTCACCAATCTCAAAAGGGGTGTTGCTGACAAACGAAGTTGGTCTTGGAAAAACAATCGAGGCTGGACTCGTGCTTTGCCAATACTGGGCTGAGCGAAAACAAAAGACTTCTTGTTATCTGCCCTGCATCAATAAGAAAGCAATGGGCTCTGGAGCTTGAAGAAAAGTTCAATCTTGCGACAAAAATTATTGATGAAGCGCATAAGCTGCGAAATGCCTATCGAAAAAGCAACAAGATGGGGCAAAATATCAGATGAGCGGTTGAAGACAAAAGAAAAATCCTGCTAACCGCAACCCCACTTCAAAACTCTTTACTGGAGCTGTATGGGTTGTCCACAATTATTGATGAACGCATATTCGGAGATTTGCCCTTCTTTCGCACTCAGTATGTAAATATGGGCGGAGACCTTCCTGATTTACGTGACCGGCTTCAGTTTTTCTGTCAGAGGACTTTGCGCAGTCAGGTGCTTGAATATATTCAGTACACTCAGCGCAAACTGATAACCCAGCATTTTCAACCTACAGATCAGGAACAGAAGCTATACGAAGCAATTTCAAATTTTCTTAAATGTGAAGGCACTTATGCTATACCCGATCAGTAGCGCCACCTGACAACGCTTATAGTTCGAAAGCTTCTGGCATCATCATCTCATTCGGTTGCAGGCACCTTAAAGGTTATGCGGGACAGGCTGATTGATATGCGCGATAATGTTTCAGGAATGCCCGATCTGACAGAAAGAATTATTGAAGATGAAGAGATTGATAATGAGCTTCTTGATGAAATTCTTGACAATGAAATCGATGAAGATGTTCAGAAATCAGATAAAAAACAGGTTGAAACTTCTGAGGCTGAAAATCTTGAACAGCAGCGTGAAATTCAGGAAAAAATAAAACAGCTTGAAAGGAAAAAACGCAGGCAGAGGCAGCAGATTTTTGATATAGAAGATGAAATTATGGAAAAACGTGATAATCTGATTAACGCTTTGGAAAAAAGACTGGAACAGAAAACAACGGTTGATGAACTGTTTACAATCAGGTGGGCTGTTGTTTAAAAATGGCTGAAATGAATAAAACAAGAAAATCCATGCGCCTTAAAGGATATGATTATTCAAAACCAGAATATTATTTTATCACCGTTTGTACGCAGAACAAGAAATGTCTATTCGGAGATATTCGTAACAGGCAAATGGTATTGAACGATGCGGGACGTATGATTGAAAAGGTGTGGAATGAATTGCCGGAACATTACCACCATGTTGAATTAGACGCATTTGTTATCATGCCGAACCATTTCCATGGAATCATTGTATTATGTCCCGAACCCATTGTAGAGGCTGGTTTGAAACCCGCCCCTACAGCATGAATAATAACAACAGGAAAAAAATAAATGAAAAACAATTATGATAAATTAATCGGATTGTTAAAGGAACTTTAGAAATTGCTTCTCTGAAAAACATTCATCCACCTCTGATTTTTATTAATTCAGCTAAGCATAGAACAATGGATCATGTCAAGATATATTTTTATCCTGCAGCTATTTGCACAGGCACTACATCTGACCCCAAAATTTTATTCTCTTTATTATCAACAGGTTATGTTTTTTAACAAAAATTGCCTGAATCTCACAACTAATTGATATTACTATAAAACGCAATTTCAATAAAAAATTTAGCTCGAGAAAAGCGCGAAAGTAGGGCTAAGTCGTCAAGTAAAAATAACTTACACATCTTGCTTGTCCTTTTGCTTGTTTTCTGTGTTGCGTCAAGGCATACATAACTCGTTATGAGCGCCTTAACGCGCCTTGAAAAACAAACAAAATTTCGGCGCAATCCGTACAACTTATTTTTACTTGCCTCCTAATTGTTTGCAATTTTCAGTGAAACTCCGTGTCGTTCCGTGGTGAACTATTACGATTAAAAGGATTTATTATTCTGCCCTGTACGGTATTTCTCTATAACGGATATCAGATCAGCAACTGCAACTGATAATTTATCATTGATAATTACATGGCGGTAAAAATCTTTGTTTTTTATCTCTTTTTCTGCGGCATCGATACGCCTTGAAATGACATGTTTGCTGTCAGTCCCTCTTGATTTAAGGCGTAGCTTAAGGATATCTAATGAGGGCGGCATTATAAAGATGGTTATACTGTCATGGTATTTATCAAGAATCTGTAGTGTGCCCTGAAAATCAATGTCAAGAAGTATGTCGCTCCCAGCGGCTAAGCCCTTATCAATAAATTCTGACGAAGTGCCGTAATAATTACCATAAACTTCCGCCCACTCTGCCCACTTGCCGTTTTTTATTCTATTTTTAAAATCGTCTTTTGTTAAGAAGTAATAGTCGATTCTATTCTGTTCTCCATTTCTGGGCTTTCTTGTTGTGTATGATACCGAATAAAGCATATTCGGAATCCGGTCGAGAATGGCTCTGCAAAGGGTTGTTTTACCGGTGCCTGATGGTGCCGATATGATAAAAAGATTGCCATTACAGCAAATCTTTTCTTTATGGTTTGAACAAGCCTGGCTAATTCCCTGATCATTCATACAAGGTCCGAATCCTTAAGAATAGTATAACGCTGTGATATTGTTTCTGCCTGTATAGCTGAAAGGACAACATGATTACTGTCCATGATAATCATGGCACGGGTTTTACGCCCCTGGGTTGCGTCTACAAGACGTTTATTATCTTTTGCTTCATCTCTAAGGCGCTTCATTGGAGCAGAATTGGGTTGTACAATGGCTACAACTCGATCAGCAACTACAGTACTTCCAAAACCAATATTCAACAACTTCTGTTTCATATTTCCTCCCTTTTTATTATAGCGAGCTCTTAGCTGATAGCTGTTGAGCTATAAGATTAAGTTTTTGTGTAACATTTTAGACTTATGAAACAAATCGGCTGAGGGCGTGAGCTTCAGGTGTGATTATACTTGAAGCGGATATATTTATAAGCAGCTAAGGTGTTACAGTTTTTGCTACTCAATATTTTGGACTTGTTCTCGTATTTTTTCAAGCTCGGATTTAACGGTTAAAATTGTATGTGACACATTTGAATTCCCTGCCTTTGATCCCATTGTATTAAATTCCCTGCCGAATTCCTGGAGCAGAAAATTCAGCTTTTTTCCAGCGGATTCCTCAGAGCCCATAATAGCCCTGAATTCTTTTATATGACTTTCAACTCTTAGTATTTCTTCAGAGATGTCGCTTCTATCTGCAAAAAAAGCCGCTTCCTGTGCGATCCTTGCAGGGTCAATATCAATCATGCCTTTTGTTAATGCAGTTATGCGCTCCTTCAGTCGTTCCTGATAATGAGATAATAAGTTTCCAGAGTCCTTTTTTATTTGACCAACACTTTTTTCAATAAAGTCAAGTCGATTGGTAAAATCCTTAGCAATGAAATCTCCTTCCTTTTTCCTCATGGCATTAAGGTCATCAAGAGCTGTGGTTAAGCAGATTCTTATACTATCCCAACAAATGTCCATATCTTTGCCGGTTTCAACAGGTTTAATAATTCCGCCTGTGTTCACCAGAAGATCCAGGGAGATGTCGGCGTTTATGCTGAATTTGTTTTTAAGTTTGGAAAGTACATTAATGTATGCCAAGGCTTTAGGTTCATCTATATCAAAACCATATGCGTCTTCGGAATCATCTATTGTCTTTAGGTTAATTTCTATACGGCCTCGTGATACGTTATCAGAAATCATGCTTTTAATTTTATTTTCCAGGCAAAGATATTCATGAGGTGCTCGCAGAGCAATATCAAGATATCTGCTGTTATAGGAGCGAATTTCCATTGAGACAGTTAATTGATCTTTTGTGTTTTCCGAACTGGCATATGCAGTCATACTCTTCATCATTTTTTGTTTCCTTTTTTAAATCAGTTTTATTAGTAGGTTAGAAACTACCAATATATAACACACCAGGCATAGGCTTGGCTGTTAAGCTTATAAGCTATCAGCAAAGCTAACAGCTCGCCCGAAGGGCGTTAGCATATTTATTCCGTACCATTTCAAGATAATTAAGCATGTTTTTTTCAGTATAATCAGGATAAGTCCATGCTAATTTTCTAAATGATCCTTTTTGATAGATCAGAGTAAGATCGGCATAGATACCCATGCCGATATAAATTCTGTGAGCATAGTTTTTGCCGGTTGCGAGAACAAAACGTTCCTGAAGCATATAGCCTGGATCAATGTTAATTAGACGCTTATCGTTTTTTGAATATTTTTTTTCGATTTTGTTTGTAATGATTTTTATTTCCGGCAGAGAACTCTGTTCAATGAGAGATTTAAATGCAAGAACTCGTCTGAAAAGTGGAGAACCCATTTCAGGCTCGTAATAGCTGGTAAAGTTAAAAGGCAGCCACTGACTAACCATGTCAATAGAGCCGATTTTTTCAACAAGTTCCCTTACAACCGGAACAATAAGGCTCTTTTTCTTCATAAAGAGCCCTGCAACAAGTTTAGCAGGTTTAGGGCTTTGGGGTATACTCATTTTTTTAAGGTTCGATGCTTTTTGCCTCATCAATGAGCATAATAGGAATATCATCTCTTATTTCGTATAAAAGTTTACAATTATCACATATAAGCCCGTCATTTGTATCGTTAATATATATATCGCCTTTACACTTTGGACATGCAAGTATATTGAGAAGTTCTTCACTTAACGCCATGATTGTTTTCCTTATATTAATAGTTGATGCAGATAAAACAAAATATGCTCTGTTCTCATTTTTTATAACAGATAATAAAAAGTTTGCCAAGCAGGTTACTTAGCTTTCGATAGTTTTTAGAGGTATAATTTAATTTATCAATTCTGTGAGCCAAAGTGCCTAAAATGCCTAAAGTGAGCTAAAGTGCCTAACGTTAAGGAATTCTACCATTTTATATGGGTTCTTTAATGCTATCAATGTACAAAGGATACAAACTCTCTCTATCTTTGGATTATCAATTAGCACGCCGAAGGCGTACCACAACTTTAGGCACTTATAACTTGATCGCAACATATAGTGTGTGTTTAATTCAATGAGCATAAGAAAAAACTATCGAAACGTAAGGGTTACATATATAATCAATTTTTCCCCTGAAGAATTTTGCTTACAGTTTTTATATCTTCCGGACGGTCAACACCTATACTTATATGATTTGTTTTTACAACATGTATAGGAATTCCGTTTTCAAGCAGACGTAGCTGTTCTAGTTTTTCAATGGCCTCAAGACGGCTTTGACTAAGAATAACAAATTGTCTTAAAATCCTCATGCGGAAGGCATACAAACCGATGTGACCATACAGATCGTCTTCCTTGCCATCGCGGCTTGCAGGCACAGGCAAGCGTGAAAAATATAGAGCCTTATGATCTTTAGCAAAGACTACCTTGACAAGATCGGGATTTTCAGCTTCCTTTGGATTAATTTTTCTTGCAAGAGTTGTCACATGCATATCATATGATTCAAAGGGTTGAACAAGCTCGCTAAGCATAGCAGGGTCAAGTGTGGGTTCGTCTCCCTGTATGTTAACAACAACCGCATCTTCTGGTACGCCTATTATTTCTGCTGCTTCCAGTACACGGTCGGTTCCGCTTATGTGGTCATTACGTGTCATAATTACAGGCACGTTCAGTTCTTTTGCCTTCGAGGCTATACGGTCATCATCTGTTGCTATCACGACTTGAGACAGCTCCGGACACTTTCTGGCACGCTCATAAACATGCCAGAACATTGGCTTCTCAAGTATCATGGCCAGCGGTTTCCCATTAAAGCGCTCAGAAGCATAACGTGCAGGGATTATGCCATAAAATTTTGGGAGGTTATTCATTTCAGGAAAGTTCCTTATATTTTTTATTGTAAAAGCTCATCTGTCTAAAAGTCTTTTTAAAGTAACTTCTCAACAAGTTCCGGCACCAAACGTCATTCCCGTGAAAACGGGAATCCAGAAAATCCGAAAAAGCAGTGGATTCACGCCTTCGCGAGAATGACGATAAAAATCTTTAAAAAGTTGCCGGAACTTATTGAGAAGTTACTTTTTATTTAGAATTTCCGTTATAATGCTGCATGCTTGGGCTGTACCACCCTGACGGTTTTTTAGATACATGAGAGCTTTGTTAATCACATCTTCATGTGAAGGCGGTTCCTTTGTATTTTCTATCAGAATATCAGCAACCTGCTTCCAGTTCAAAGCAATACGTACAAGGCCCTGGTTTACTATTTCGTTTCCTATCCAGTAAAAGTTATCCCAGTTGGGGCCTATAACGGGAATAACTCCGCCAGTTAAAGCTTCCAGAAAATTTTGTCCACCCAGAGGCGCAAGACTTCCGCCTACAAAAGCGGCATTTGAATGCCTGTATGCAAAATTCAGCTCACCAAACGTATCCCATAAAATGATTGCGCCAGAAGAAACAAGAGTTTCGGCATTTGATCGCAATATAAAGGGGATTGACAGGCGGCTTAAGGTATGTCTCCAGTGTTTTATCCTTTGAAGATGTCTTGGAAACAAACCAATAACTGTATTGGGTTGCCTGCGTCGTATATCAAGGATAATCTTTTCAACTTTTGCTTCCTCTTCGCGTCCGACAGATCCAAGAATTATTAAGTATGTGTCAGGAGCGATAATTTTTTCAAGGGGGGCTGCTTTCTGGGAAAAGTTTTCTGTATAGCCTAAACGGTCGAATTTTATATTCGGCATAACAGTTACGTTTTTAGGACCAAATAATTTGGCAAATCGACCTGCATCATCTTCAGATATGGCAAAAATTTTATCTGGCCTTAGAGCGCGCCATAATGAAGGCCAGACAAGATATCTCTTTAAACTTTTTTCAGTTATTCTGCCATTTATAATAATTGTTGTGCAAGCATATTTTTTTAATGTGTAGAAAAGACCCGGCCAGATTTCAGATTCCAGAAGAACCACTATTTTAGGGCGGACCTGGTTTGCAGCTTCTTTCATAATGGACGGTTTGTCAAAAGGGAGGTATGCTGCAGATACATTTATTCCTCTCTGTTCCCTGAGAATATCTATAATTGATCGTTTGAGGATTTCCAAGCCCTGTTTAGTGTTGGTAGTTACTAAAATCCTGGTTGGAAATTCCGGCTTTAAATTTTTTATCAGTTCACAGGCCAGATATGATTCACCAACTGAAGCGGCCTGAATCCACAGTTGCGCTTTTGGTAACTTTTTTTTAAGTATCCTCTGCTCATATCCTTCGGCAAGACGTTTGTTTAAGCTAAGCCTCGGAATAAACATTTTCCAGACCATGTCATAAAACCATAAAAAAACTTTTATTGCTGATTTGTTCGAAATCGTTTTTCTCCTGCTTTAAAATAGTTATCCATATCCGTCAGATATAAATAAAATATCACAATGTCAACGCAGCACGGAAAGAACACAGATAGGATTTTCCTTTAAATCCCGTTAATTCTGTCAAAAAAGTCCACCCGAAGGGCGCTAAGTTCTTAATAAATAATGAATGGATACAACTCGTTCCAGCCTTTTCAGCAATGTTCGGCTCAATTTCAAAAATTCGCAACCTATTATAATCACAATGCTATGTGTGTCAAATGCTTTGCATTCTTAATATCACAGTTTGCTGATATTATATTTTTTTTTCGTAGCATGGAGGCCACTGCGGTGCGATTTCTCGGTGACGAATCAAACGAATCAAGAATCAAGGAGTTCGGAAATAGGAGGTTATAAAAATGGGAAACAATAACATCTTAGCAAAATTAGAAAAATACTCTCCTTGGATAAAAATAAACAGGAAATTAGCAGGACCCATTTTGACAATAGCGGAAAAGACTACTTTCGCTCATAAGTGGTATGAAGAAGCAGCAGGCTTTTCAATCTCCGACTTTGACCGCGCGCTTGTTACAGCAGGCGGTTAGGTGGAATATGCTGATGCTAAATATTAACCCGGTTTTGCCTTTCACCTGACACACAGCGTCGGCACTCTGAAACAAAACAAGCATTTCAGCCTGCACGTATCCCCTCTGTCAACGCTTCAGCCATGACATTACTGTCACCACCGCATGACTCGGGGTCAGCGTGGGTCGCTAATCCTTCTCTGTATGGCTCTTTCATCCACTAAATCTTGCCGGTTTTGACCGGCGACTTAGTGCCTTAGTGGCTGAACGGTTACGATTTTTCTTTACAAAGGCATTATTTTAGAATATTTTCCTTTTTGTTGTATTTTAATGCACTTGCTTTTCTATAAGCTTATAAAGGTTTGGATATGGAACGTGACATCTGGACGGTCAAGCAGGTAGCCTTCTATCTGCGCATTAATCCAAAAACTGTTTATGAACTGGTTAACTTAGGAGAGTTGCCCGGCTTCAAGGTGGGAGGATCATGGCGGTTCAAAAAGGCCGATATCAAGCAGTGGGTCGATGAAAGAAAAAAGATATGCTCAAGGGATGTGAAAAAGGATCTATAAAAATTGATAAAAATGCAAGGAGGTAGGTGTGCCTAAAATTCCGCGTGTGATGAGCACCCAGCATCCTGACAACGTCCGTCTGCCTTTTTTTGCGGAAAGCACGGACATGTCAGGTGAAGATGAAATAAAAGAGGTTTATTATGCCTTTTCCCATCTGGGCTGTGATGAGCAGATGTGGGACTGTGAAGGTAAGGAAGCAGATGCCTTTGTAGTAAGAAAACTCCTCACCAGATACGAGCATTTTTTTAAAGAAAAAAGGCTGGGTCAGGACGTCTTTATTACCCTGAGAGTTCCGAATCCAACTGTAGAAAAGGCCGAGGCCAAAGTCCTCCTTGAAACCCTGGAGGAAATTCCCCGGTCTTTTGATTCGGCCAGGCTCTTTTACAATGAGGATATCCCTCCTATCTTTGAGGTAATCCTCCCCATGACTGCCACCTCAAAGTGTTTGAACAGAATCTACTATTACTACAAGGACTTCATCGCCGGGAAACAGAATCTCCCTTTCTATCCTGGAGATATTACCATTGCCGAGTGGGTCGGGGAATTCAAGCCGGAGACCATACAGGTTATTCCCCTGTTTGAAGATCGGGAGCACATCCTGGAATGTGATCAGATTTTAAGGGAGTATCTGAAAAATAAGAAAGTTTCCTATCAGAGAGTTTTTTTAGCCAGGTCGGATCCTGCCATGAACTATGGCATGGTCAGCGCAGTTCTCTGTAACAAAATAGCACTGCAAAGGCTCCGCCGCCTTTCTCAGGAATTGGAGGTAGAAATTTATCCGATACTTGGAGTCGGTTCGGCTCCCTTTCGAGGGAATCTCAAGCCCGGGAATGAAGACAGGGTTCTCTTCGAATACCCGGATGTCCAGACATACACCGTGCAATCGGCCTTCAAATATGATTATCCCGTGGATTTGACCATTAAAGCCATTGAAAAACTTAGAACATCTCCAAGGCGAAGAGGCTGGGATGTTGATGAAAAGCGTTGTATCAGTATTATTGACAAGGTATCAACCGAATACAGAAGCCAGGTTGAAGCCCTGGCCCCTTTGATCAATCAGGTGGCAGAATATATGCCAAGGAGAAGAATGCGCAAGCTTCATATCGGGCTTTTTGGCTATTCCAGAAGTATTGGGGATGTGTTCCTCCCCAGGGCCATAAGCTTTTGTGCGGCATGCTACTCCATAGGCCTCCCACCGCAGATCTTCGGCCTGAATGCCCTGGATCCGGATGATCTGGCCTATCTGAAAGAGGCTTACATATATTTTGAGGAAGATGTCGGCGATGGGCTGTCCTATTTTAATGAAGAGGTGTTTACCATCCTTCCCGACAATGTCAAGAACTCGCTCCGTATGGATGCCTTTGACTTTAAAGTCGATTACGAACATAAAAAGGTTACCAGCCGGATCATCAACGCGTTAAAAGAAAACCACCATACCGATCTTCAATCCATGATTGAAGAGGCAGCCTA
>Ga0255432_1003_pt1 | contig 74719 bp, 62 predicted proteins | sample ANMaggSeSYBR02I6_FD_182656 | JGI IMG/M metagenome (GOLD analysis project Ga0255432, IMG submission 182656) | Sediment cell enrichment communities from methane seep in Santa Monica Basin, California, United Staets - ANME aggregate JGI... | ecosystem: Environmental > Aquatic > Marine > Cold seeps >...
GTAAATTGCGCCATCATCATAAATATATAGCGTATTCAAGCAGATCGTTATCCCTTTCACTTGCAATTTCCAATATTTTCTGTCTAAACTCCACCTCAATGATCGGCCCCCTTAAGGCCAAAAATATTCTTTCCGGAAAGATAAAATTCCATATCTTCATGCTGTGAACCCAGCCATTCAGGACGGTAGAAGGGGACGCTCTTCATTGAATTCAACTCTGACGTGAAAAATCTGGCGTTTTTCACGCTGGTTAAGCACTGCCAGGCATCGGGTATAAATCCAGACCAAATTAAAATAAAAAGGAAACATTCATGAAATTAAATATTGTCTATAAAAAAGAAAAAAAATGGTTTATCGGGCATATTCAAGAATATCCCGATTATGAAAGTCAAGGTAAAACAATAGATGAATTAAGAAAAAATTTAATAGAAATTTATAATGATATTAATCAAGGTTTGGTGCCTGATGCAGAACCTTTTCAGCTATTGGAAGTGGCAATTTGAAAAGAAAAAAATTGATTAAAACAATTAAGTCAAACGGTTGATTTTTTGTGCGCCATGGTGCTAAGCCAACCTATCCCAAGGCATACTGAAATAGAAGATGGCCTCGCTAAAAGAATAATTAAAAGACTATTGTAAAATGTCTGACAACAAAATTCAGTGTTCTCGTTCCCATGCTCCAGCATGGGAATGCATACCATATGGGTTCCCACGCCTGAGCATGGGAACCAGGCAAATGGCCAAAGTTGGTATCACCACTAACAAGTTGAAATCAATATCCAAAATGCTTCAATAGTTGCATAGTTCATTAAAAAAACTGTGAACGGTGAACTGTGAACGGTTACACATCCTTGGAGGATTTTATGTTAACCCGATTAAAGGTTTCAGGATTCAAAAACCTTGTTGATGTGGATGTTCATTTTGGGCCGTTTAATTGCATTACAGGAGCTAATGGCTTCGGCAAGTCAAATTTATTTGATGCCATGAAATTTCTGAGCGCCTTGTCTGACGGGTGCAATACAAAAAAGTGATAAGATATAAGACATTAAATGGGTAGCTTTTTTGAATATCGAATGTCGAACAGGGAATAATGAATGTCGAAGGAAGGAATTCTGCCATTTGATATAGGTTTTTTAAGTCATTCAATTGATCTCGATTTTTTGTAACAAGCATAGGTATTGCCAAACAAAACAAGAACAAAACTTCGTAATTCGACATTCTCTGTTCGACATTCGACATTAAATCAGTATGTTCAATGGCTAAAGATATTATCACCAATGATGTAACTTTTTTGTATTGCACCCTGTCTGACAGTACATTAATTGATGCTGCTGTTTCCGTATGTGGTGAAGAAGGAAAAACTCCTGATATACGCAGTCTGTTTCACTATGTTGGCGGTAAGTATGATAAAGAAATATCTTTTGAAGCAGAGATTATAATTCCGGAACAAGGTGTTGATGATTTAGGCCAAAAAGCCAAAGCCGGCATTACATTTTTACGTTATATTGTTACTATAGCTTACAGAGCTAATGATGGCCTGCATTCAACCGGATCACTTGAATTAGTACGAGAAGAACTCGACCGTATAAATCTGCAAGATGCTTCCAAACATTTAAAATTTCCCCATAAAGCAGGTTTATGGCGAAAGTTTGTAATAAAGGGAGAAAGAACTAAGCCCTTTATATCAACCGAAAATTCAGGGAAACAGAGAGGCCCCTGTATTATTAAATTAATTCAGGATGGAGTTAAAGGGCGAACAAAGACTTTTCAGGCCGCCGCTCTTCCTCGTACCGTTCTTTCCGCAGTAAACGCTGAGAATCCTACAGCATTTTTGGCACAACGTGAGATGCAGTCCTGGCGGGTATTACGCCTGGAGCCGTCTTCATTGTGGAGAGCCGATAAGTTTGCAACTCCTCCTGGATTAGGCGCTGATGGTTCTCACCTTTCTGCAACGTTGTATTATCTGTCACATCCCCCGGATAGCTCAAATCTGGATAGCTCAAATAAAGTTTCCGACAATAAAGCTGCATTGATATATGATCAAATTGCTTCACGCTTATCAAAATTTAAATTGGCTGATTGACTCAAGTTGATCAGCCTTAACTCTTCGAATTAACAAAGTATTCGAACGGTTTTGAATAAAAAGTGAGGGAACGGAAATTTGTAATATATTCAACTCGATACCTGTTCTAAGCTTGAGTCAATCAGCCACCCAGTAAAAATTAATACCGAGAATCAGATACTTAAACCTAAGTTGAGCGATTTTTGGGGAAGAGATGTGCTGAAATCTTGATGCATAAGGGTTTGCGAAAACCGCAGGTATACCCGTGGATATGTCGAGGATTTTCGCGAATCCTTGATGCGCAAGAGATCAGTGCAGATCAAGCCAAAAATCGCTCAATTTAGGTTAAAGAGTTTTTAGATGCCAGGTTGCAGGTTCATAAAGAAGAAGCATTTTAGAGTTTCGGTGAAACGGACTCAGCTTGCCATTTTTGCCCCGCTATGTTATCAAAGGTTAATTTTCTACCTTTTGCTACTATTGCTCTAAGGGTTTATTTTTTAATTGTGGACAATGCGGTTGTAAAATTCTATCCCGCTCCTGTCCCGCTTTTTTTAACACAAAGTAAGTGATTTTAAATTATGCTACGTGAAAATAATATAAGGCTAACCAATAGGAATGTCAAGCGTTTTGTTATGAAAAGGGAAGGTATTCAAAACGGATTCCTAATCCATGTGCCGCAAGTTCGATCCTTGCCGGGGGCACCAATGATTTCAAGGAACCATCGTTTCAACGACGGCCGTTGGTGAAAGGGAGCACTGGGTGTGAATTATGAAAACCTATTTTGAATGTATTCCATGCCTTCTCCGACAGACTCTTGAGGCTGCCAGGCTTACAACTGATGATGAGACGATCCACGAGCAGGTGCTCCGCAAGGTATTGCGCGCAGCAAGCGAGATAAATCTGCGAAAATCCCCCCCGCTTATGGCTCAACGTATCCACCGCCTGATTCGTCAGATGACAGGCGACAACGACCCGTACCGTGACATTAAAGATCGTTTCAACCATTTTGCTTTAGAGCTTTATCCAGAGCTTAAAGAGCGGATCAAGCGGTCTCGCGAGCCATTGGATACCGCAATTCGCCTGGCGATTGCGGGGAATATCATCGATTCTGGTGTAAATCATCATATAAACGAGACTCTGGTTCACAATGCAATTGAACATGCTTTGACAGCGCCGCTTGCAGGAGATCCGGAGCAATTTCGCAAAGCAGTATCAAAGGCGAAAGATATTCTCTATCTGGCGGACAACGCAGGGGAAATTGTTTTTGACCGCTTGCTCATCGAGCAAATGCCGCTCGAAAAAATAACCCTTGTAGTGAAGGGGAGTCCGGTCATTAACGATGCTTGCCTTGCTGACGCCCGGACAACGGGCATAGCTGATCTTGTTGAAGTTATTGATAACGGTTCTGACGCACCTGGGACCATCCTGGGTGAATGTTCGGAAGAATTTAAACGGCGCTTTGAAAACGCTGGTCTGATCATAGCCAAGGGGCAGGGAAACTACGAGACACTCAGTGATGTTAAAAAAGATATCTTTTTTGTGCTCAAGGCAAAGTGTCCGGTCATCGCTCACCACATCGGCTGTGAAAAGGGAAGTCTGGTCTTCCTTAGAAACAGCGGCAAGGACTATGGTGGAAAAAGATCTAATGAAAAAGGTGATCGTCTGTGAAGAATTCAAAAATACATACTGACGACAGGAAGAACAATACTCTTACCAAAGAAGCCAAACAGATTGAGCGGGTAGCTCTTTATGCGTTACTCATTAACTTTGTGCTCACAGGAATCAAAGGCGTACTCGCATACTTTTCGGGCAGCCTGGCCGTTGCCGCAAGTGCGATCGACTCTGCAACTGATTCTGTCGCTTCTCTCACTATATTAGGTGGCCTAAAATTATCGACCCGCAAAAGTCCCGCGTTTCCGTATGGATTGTACAAGGTTGAAAATGTAATCTCGGTGATTATGGCGATATTCATCTTTTTTGCAGGATACGAAATCGTTCGCAACATCCTCTCACCAGGTGCGGAACCGCCAACTATTACGCTGGGGCTCATCGGCTGGTTATCAGCGGGAATATTGATCACGTTTTTGTTTGGGCAGTATGCGATTGCCATAGGTAAACGAACTAAATCCCCGACCCTGATCGCCGAGGGCCGCCATCGTCAGGTTGATGTTTTATCTTCAGTGGTAGTGCTGTTGGCAGTGGGACTTCACTATTTTGGATTGGATATAGATTTTTTTGGAATAACCATAGATCACATTGCAGCAGGACTGGTACTTATTTTTATCGGATATGCCGGATGGCAGATACTTTCCGATGGGATGCGCGTGCTTCTTGATGCCTCCCTTGACCCTGAAACGCTGGACCAGATACGAAAGATTATCGAGTCGCAGCCAATGGTAACAGAAATTCGACGGCTGGCGGGCCGGAACGCAGGCCGTTACCGCTTCCTGGAAACAGAGGTGGTTTTGCGTACCGGCAATCTGAAAAAAGCCCATGCAATCAGTCAAAATATTGAAGCAAACATTATAAAACAGATGCCTCTGGTAGAGAGGGTGGTAATTCACTATGAGCCCCAAGTGCGTGAACATCTGCGGATTGCAGTACCTCTGATAGATACTGCGGGTCACGTCAGCACTCATTTTGGAGAAGCGCCATATTTTGCCGTGCTGTTCTTGCGTTTGGCTGACGGGAACATTGAACGGCAGGAGGTAGTAACCAATCCGCATACTAAGGTCCCCAAGGCCAAAGGAATTCGCGTGGCTGAGTGGCTGGTTGAGCATAAAGTTGACGTGGTGGTGGTAAAAGAGGATTTACATAAAAAAGGGCCGGCATACGTTTTCGCTGATGCCGGGGTGGAGTTACAAGTATCTGCGGCCGACCGGCTGAGTGAAGCGATTGACTTCTTTAGAAAGCAAGTGGTCAGCGACCAGAGTTAAGGCTGAAGGGAGTCTTTTCCCTAAAAGCCTTCGGTCTTCAGCCTAACCAACCTGACTTTAACTTGCTTGCGGCATCAAGGGTAAGGCTGAGAAGCGCCGGAATCAAAAACATCGTAAAAACTGTTGAAACAAGAAGGCCTCCGAGCACCACGCTTCCCAGCCCACGGTAAAACTCGGAGCCTGCACCGGGGGATATCACCAGTGGAAACATTGCAAATACCGTAGTAATACTGCTCATGTATATCGGCCTGATACGAGTACGCACAGAGTTTGTAATTGCCTCACGAGGGGCCATTTTTGCTTCACGGATGTTATTCAGGGTTTGATGTACAATAAGAATAGCGTTATTTACTACTATACCGACCAGTATTACAAAACCCAGCATAGTAATAATGTCAAGGGCCTGATAGGTGATAAAAAGATTTACCAAAAATATCCCGACAAATCCGCCGGCCGCAGCCAGGGGTACGCTGAACATGATGATAAAGGGATAGAAAAAATTTTCAAACAACGCTGACATGAGCAGGTAGCTTATAACTATTGCCAAAATAAAGTTCCACATAAGGGCCTGTCTTGTTTTTGTCAGGTCATCTGCCGTACCGCCGAGCTCGATACTATAGAGGCTGGAAAGCATACCGCTCTGACGTATCGGTTTAACTACCTTTTTACTGATAATCTCCATTGCAGCCTCTAAAGGCATTTCTCTTGGTGGAATAACCATTATGGTTATTGAGCGTTGTGAGTCTATGTGATTAATCTGGGTAGGCCCTTCTTCCAGACTTATATCAGCCAGAGAGCCCAAAGTAACCCTCTTTCCAGTGGGGGCGATTACCGGCAAACCGGCAAAATCCTGAGTCCGCTCAATCTTATTCTCTTCACTTTTTACTACTAGATCTATTTCATCTCCGTAAAGACGGTAATTACCGGCTTTAACTCCATCCACCAATGCATCTAAAGTTAAGCCAAGATCATAAGTTGTCATTCCAACACGAGATAACCTGTCCCGGTTCGGAACAACTTGTATTTCAGGATTCCCAAGGTCAAGACCTGGTATTGGCCTTATCTGGGCACCGGGAATTAGCTGGGCGACACCACCGAATATCTGTTTTCCCAGGTTTATTAGTTGAGATAGATCCGGGCCTTTTATCTGTATTTCAACAGATCTGCCCTCGCCTATTCCGCGAGAAAAAAGGCCGGGCTGCTGAACAATCGCAATCATGCCCGGAATTTTCCCAAGTACATTGTATACGTATGGAAGAAGTTCTCTTGTCCTCTCCTGAATTTTTGAAACAATCCCCATAAATACCTGCTGCCCCCATGCAACATAGAAAAAAACTTTTACCGGAGGCAGATTAAGTTTTTCTGCTGCTTCACTTTTTCCGTTATGTTCAAATAATGGAAGAATGTCTGCCTCTACTGTTTCCGCTATATTTTCAAGCTCACCCAAATTATATCCCGGTGGCGGCAGAAGAATACCGAACAAAATCTCACGGTTGCCCTCAGGCAGGTATTCTGTCTTTGGAGCTAATGCCCATGCAAAACCTATGGATAAAGACACCATAATAATGATTACGGCTATACGTGCTGTTACGCGGCCACACATCCAGTAAACAAACCTTGTTATAACCTCAACAAATCTTTGAGCCAGGTTGAAAATAGCCCATTGCCTGTTTTTTGCCGGAGATTTTTGCTTAACTTCTACCAATATTCTTGCGGAAAGCATAGGAATGACCGTTATGGAAATAATCAGACTCAAAATAACGGCACTGCTGATAGCTATGGCAATGTCGCGGAAAAGCTGACCTGCCTCTTCCTGAACAAATATAATAGGAAGAAAAACCGCAACCGTAGTCAAAGTACTGGCCAGAACAGCCCCCCACACCTCAACTGTGCCATCATGTGCGGCCTTTAAACGAGACTTGCCCATTTCCATGTGACGGAATATATTTTCAAAAACAACAATAGAGTTATCAACTATCATCCCAACGGCAAAGCTTAAACCAGCCAGGCTGACCACATTAATATTCCGTCCCAAAAGAGTCATAATAAGAAAAGTTCCTATTACGCTCATCGGAATAGCAACAGCAATTATAATAGTGCTGGCAAAATTACGTAAAAACAACAGAAGAACCATGATTGCAAGGGTACCACCCAAATAAATATTATTTCTTACAAGGTCGATAGCGCTGTAAATGTAGCTGGTTTCATCATAGGCCTGTTCCAGTTTAAGACCTCTTTCCTTTAATATGCCGTTATTTAACTCTTTAAGAATATCCCTCAATCTTTCCATAACAACCAGGACATTGGAACCCGGTTCTCGAACTGCATTCAAAACAATAGTTGAAACTCCTTCTTGTCTCACAACCAGATCCATGTCTTCATAACCAAGTTCAACCCTGGCAACATCTCCAACGGTTATGGGTATGCTGTTTACCCTTTTTATTATAACTTTGGAAACATCTTCAACAGACTCATATTCACCTACTGTTCTCGCAATATAACGACGTTTACCTTCATCGAAATTCCCGGCGCTTATATTTTTATTTTCTATATCGAGCGCTCTTGTCAGCTCTGGAATAGTTATTTTGCGCGCGGCAAGAGCTTCCGGATCAACAATGACCTGAAGCTCCCTCTCCAGCCCTCCATAAATGTTTGAAGACGCTACACCGGAAATCCTTTCGATGCGAGGCTTTATATGGTCATCTATAAAATCGTATTCCTGTTTTAATACTCCTTTATATCCCTTAAGAGAGCGCAATATTATCCAGGCTATTGCCTGTTCATGCCTGCCGCCGGATTTTATAACCGGCTTTTCCACATTGTCAGGATATTCCTTTACCTGTTCAAGTTTGTTGGATACCCGGAGCAGAGCCTCATCCGTATCTGTTCCAATCTCGAACATCAAATTAATATAAGCCAGCCCATCAAGGCTTTCACTATTCATCTCCTCAAGGCCCTCAAGATTCTTGAGCTCTTCCTCCTGAGCATCTATAATTTCACGTTCAACTTCTAAAGGACTTGCACCACGCCATATGGTTTCGACAGATATTTCGGGCAGATCTACATTGGGGGTAAGTTGAATCGGGATCCTGAAAAGTGAAATAAAACCAAAAAGTATAAGCAGTATTGCTCCTACAGTAACGGTAACGGGTTTTTTTATTGAAATGTCAACAAGTTTCATTGGGTATTAGGTATTGGTCATTGGATTGAATATTGTCGATTGAATATTGAATATTTATGGAATCGCTTCGCTCTGTTTCTTTTTAAAAATTGACAGAATTCCTTCAATCTTCAATTTGGTCATTAGTCATTAGTTTGCTGCCTACTGTTTACTACTTACTGCTTACTCGTTACTATACTTTGAACCCTGAACTTTGAACCGTGAACCCTTGAACCTGAGCAGTTACTATTTTTCCAGAACCAACACGGTCTGGCCTGGCATGAGACGTTCATTTCCCCTTATAACAACCTTATCGCCAGGCTTCAATTCCCCTTTGACAGCTACATTTCCATCATAATAGCCGACAATTTCTACATTTACAGGCATAACCTTATTGTCCGATAATAAAAAAACCAGTCTGCTGGTTCCTGCGGTAACTACTGCATCCTTTGGTATAAGCAAAGCGCTCTGTGTGCCGGTAAGATTAAAGGTAATTATTGCCTCCATCCCGCTCTTTATCTTATAGCCTGGGTTATCAAGATTTATCCTTACTGGAAAAGTTCTGGCATTTCTATCTCCATAAGGAAGTACTGCGTATATTCTGCCGGAAAAAAAATTATTTGATAAACTCTTTATCATCACCATGACTTCGCTTTGGAGGGAAAGCATAACTACATAACGTTCAGGCACATCAACTGTTATACGAATTTGTTCCAGATCAAGCAGCCTTACTACAGGTCCTCCGTTATCTATCCACTCGCCGACCTGGGTGTATTCCTCGGCAATAAAACCCGAAATAGGCGCAAAGACTTCTTTTTGTTCAATCTCATATTCAAGACGATCAACTTCCGCCTCTTTTTGTAAAAATTCCTGCAAAAGGGCATTATGATTATAAAGCGCTTCATCATATTGCCTCGCAGCTATGCTGTCTGTCTCTTTAAGTTTGCTGAATCTTGACAGCTCCTTTTCAGCATTTTTAAGATTTGCTCTTATTCTTTCTCGTACAGCAATAGCGCCCTTCAGCCGAAGTTTTAGCTCAGTTGATCTCAACCTGACAAGCAGCGCATCTTTTTTTACAAAGTCACCCTCTTTTACAGGATAATACTCCACAACGCCTGACACTTCCGCAGCCACAGTACTGCGGGCAATCGCTTCTGTAGTACCCACCAGAGACAACTGGTTTGAAACCATGTTTTTCTCAACTATTGCAACCCGAACAGGGGCAGGCGGCGGCTCCTGCTGCTTGCTTATATCGCTGCCTAATGAAATTGAATATGTGAAAATAATTATAAAGACTATAATTAACAAACATCTTATATAAGATAACTTTAAATCTTTAATCAGCATTAATTACCTCATTTAGAAACGGAGCCATATAAATACATTGATATTATTGACTTGTCTGTTTAATTGTTTAATATTACCTAAGTTAATCGTTTTTTTGCGAAGAAATGTGCCAAGATCTTGATGCAGCAAGGTTTGCGAAAATCGTAGGCATACCAATGGTCTCGAGACTTTTCGCAAGTCCTTGATGCGCAAGAGATTGGTGCAGGTTGAGTAAAAAATCGCTCAATTTAGATATTATATTGTTAAATCTTTAAAATCAATCACATTTAATATAAAAAACAGTGACTACCCAGGGGGATAGTCTGAAGTCTGAAGGCTTTTAGGGAAAAGGCTCATAAAACCCAAGGATAGCATAGCTATTCAAGCATACTGTCCATAAATACGGATTTTGCCGTTGGGGGATATCAGTATCCTTCAGTCTTCAGCCTTCAGGCTAACAACCTGAGCAGTTAGCAGTTACGAAAAGGATTTATATATGAAAATAGCGGTAAGCGGAAAAGGAGGTGTAGGAAAAACGACATTTGCTGCTCTTCTTATACGCATTCTAGATGAAGAAGGAAAACATGTTCTGGCAATAGATGCGGATCCTGATGCAAACCTTGCAGCAGCTATAGGCATTGATGATTCCGATAAAATAGCTGCTATTTCTGAAATGAAGGAACTTGTTTATGAAAGGACAAAAGCAAAACCAGGGGGAATGGGCGGCTTTTTTAAGCTTAATCCCAAAGTTGACGACCTCCCCGACACCTTATCCATAAAATTAAACAACATTAAACTCATACGAATGGGAGGTATTAAAAAGGGCGGTTCCGGATGTATATGCCCTGAGAGCACACTTCTCAAGGCTCTTGTAACGCACATTGTTCTTCAAAGGAATGAGGTTGTGGTAATGGATATGGAGGCGGGAATCGAACATTTAGGAAGAGCAACTGCCATGGCGGTAGACAAACTTATTATAGTGGTAGAACCAGGGCGTCGAAGTATCGATACCGCAGAACGTATTAAAAAGCTGGCATCAGAAATCGGACTTGCTAATATTAAAGTTGTTGGAAATAAGATACGCAACGATAAAGATAAAAATTTTCTAAAAAACCATCTTCCTGATTTCGAATTTATAGCTTTCCTGCCATATGATAACGCTTTAATTGAAGCAGACCTTGATGGAATATCACCATTCAATATAGATTCGCCCGCAAAAAAAATTGTTAAAGAAATGGTAGCCATTCACGGCTTGAAACTTGAAATTGGAAAGTAGACATTAGGGAGAGATTAAATTAGAAATTGGAAATTGGGAAGAACAGTACAAAACCATGAATGCCAAATTTCTAATTTCAATGTTCCGTGAACGCTTACAAAAAATAATAATCAGGTCAGCTTTTTGAAACAAGCTGGTTACACATGATCTTTAGATGTGATCAGGTTCAAAAAATTGTTCATCAAATTTGTCTTGATTTTTTATAAAAAAATTGTAGATTAAAAAATATTTATAATATATACGATTATTTCATGGGATTATTCTTCTTTTTTGCAACTTCTCAAAAAGTTCGGCTAAGGGCTCGCTAAAAATAAAAAAGACGAGTCCGCTGGTGATAAAATGTAAAAGAGCTGACTGTTTGAGAAATCACTCTTTTTAGAAAATGAATAAACTTAAACTTATAATAAGGTCTTGCAACTATAGCTCAAGAAGAATTCCAGGTTTTTGGATCATTCTCGTACTATGCATCTCCCTGTTCGGCCTACGGCTCTCTGTCCAATGCGCTGCCGCCGGGCAAAAGACCGACATCGCGCATGAATCTGCGTCCACTGATCCATCTAAGCAATCCGGGCCTAAAAAAATCACCTGCATTTCCATTATCTGGGAAGATTATCAGGGCAAGAAGCTATCTTATCCGTCTAAGTTGTTCGTCGATTCTGTAATGAAGGAGATCTATGTTACAGATTCCGGAAATGGCAGAATATTGGTATATACCCACGATTTTTACCCGATCCTTTGTATTGACGAATCAGATGGTATCAAATCTCCTATCGGGCTGGCCGTTGATCCGGATGGATATCTTTTTGTTGCCCAGTCATCCGGGTCAAATCAGAAGAGAGCAAGGATATCGGTATTAAGCCCTTCATTAAAGTGGAAGAAAGATATTTTTTTTGAAGGGGTTGAAGGCTCGGACAATTTTAACCCAAAAAACATTGCCATAAGCAAGGCCGGTCGGCTTTACGTGGCCGGCAGCAATTCTCGCGGTGTGGTGGTTTTGAATAAGGACGGAACGTTTTCCCATCTCCTGAGCCCTGTTGACAGCCTGGGAAAAGGCGAAGAACAAAAAGCCACGATATGCGATGTGGAGATAGACAGCTCCGGCAGGATATTCCTTTTGAGTGAAGACATGGGTCGTGTTTATGTCTATGATGACAAGGAGAATTTCTTGTTTAAGTTCGGTACAAAAGGTGGAAGCTCCGGCAAGTTGAGCCGTCCCAGGGGATTGGCTGTGGATGACCTCAGCAAAAGGATCTATCTAATCGACTACATGCGCCATACTGCAAATGCCTATTCAGAAGACGGGCATTTTTTGTTTGAGTTCGGTGGCAGAGGCTGGGGAAAAGGATGGTTTCAGTACCCGTGCGATATTGTCGTGGATACTGCTGGAAATGTGCTGATCGCGGACACTTTTAACCAGCGCGTGCAGGTCCTTAAAATAGAAGAGCTTTAACCTAAGTTGAGCAATTTAGGTTCACTCCAGGAAATGTCATAAGTAAATGAGGATGTCATGAGTAAAATAATTGTGGCAAAGCCCTTGAAATTTCGTTTGATGATGGTTGTGCTGGCCGCGGTTTTTATCCCGGCGTCGGCGTGCATTTTCGAACCCACCTCGATGGACCTCCAGTTAGCCAATAAGGGGCAGGTCTTTTTCTATCTTTCGTGTCCCCAGAAACCTACATTTGATATCTCCTTTTCTATCTCGGACATGAGCTTTATGAACAAGGGCGGAGAGTGGATCAATGTGGCTGTGGATAAGCGCATTCATTCTGCCGGGCTTGCGCAGAATCAAATCAAATTGCGTGAATTTTATCTGCCTGCCGGAAAATATGAGCGGATAAGATGGACTATCTCTTATGCAAAACTGAAAAAGGATGGAAAAATCTTTCACCTGTCTCTCCCCCAGCCAGGTGAAAACCATTTCTTCGATATGGAGTTTTCTGTGTTTGCCGGGGAGAGTTTCGCCCTTTTTGCAGACTGGTATCCAGAAGAGTCTGTTTTTGATAAATATCTTTTCAGGCCAAAGGTGACCTTGCGGAAACAGGGCATAGAGATTAAAAATATTTTACTCTATGTCACGAACTCAGGTTCTGACTGCGTTACCGTTATAGACAGACAGCAGGACAGGGTGGTGGCAACCATTGCGGTAGATCTATCGCCTATGGGAATTGTGGCAACCCCGGATGGGGACAAGCTATATGTAGCCAATTCCGGCTCTAAAAACATTTCGATTATCGATACAGGTTTAAACAGGGTAATCAACAAAATTGCCAATTTTGGATATAGCCCTGCTGAACTCGCCCTGTCCGAAGATGGCCTGACACTCTACGCAACTAACCCGGATTCAAACAATATCTCTGTTATAGATACTCTTTCCAATATAGTAACCGGCTGGATATATGTGGGAAACAACCCTGCAGACATCGTAGTCGATCAAGACAGACGCAAGGTCTATGTGGTAAACAAAGCGTCAAATTCCGTGTCGATTGTCAACGTAAACACCCGCGCTGTGGAAAATACCGTAACAGTCGGTTTTAATCCCACCGGCGTAGCCATTCACCAGGACAAGCTATATGTGACCAATACAGGTTCAAACAGTATCTCTGAGATAGACATCCCGTCGTATTCGGTTACAAAGACGATATCTCTGAGTCAAAAACCCATGTGGCTTGTGTCCGGCCTGTCCGACCGGATCTACGTATCCGGCGCCGACAACGAAGTTTCCTTCATATATCCCTCCATGGACATGACTACCAGGAATATATCGGTTGGTGACCTCCCTTCACAGATGGCCGTCGATTCATTGAGAAGAAAACTTTATGTGGTCAATACCATGTCAGAGGATATATCCGTCATAGACCTTGCAACAAAACGACTGAAAACAGTCATTCAGGTAGGGAGAAGGCCGCATGGAATTGCTCTGATTGAGGAGCCCTAAGGCTGGGGATTGGATGATTTGCGGACTTGACAATTGAGGCAGAGCACGAATTAACGAATTAACGAATTAACGAATTAACGAATTAACGAATTAACGAATCTATGAAATTGCAATTCTGGATTGTTGTTTTTTTGCTGACACTGGTCTGCTTTCGGGGGGTCTGTACTGGAGATAATATCAGTGGCTCTGCCGACCTTACTTATCGCTCAACCGAAACAAAAACCGGTGAAGAAGAGGAAAGCGCCTGGAGCTTTACCCAAAACTATAATCTTCAGGTAAACAAGGACTTCAATCCTAAAGTCAACTTTGCCGCTAATCTCGGCATTAATATAAACGAGATAAACGATACCAAAACAACGCTGCTGACACCGGATATAAGGCTCAATCTAAGGAACGAATATTTTGATGCTGATACAGGCTATCGGATCACTGAAAAAGGCCTTGATGTCTTAACCATGATTTCAGATGAAGACCGCTTTACGACCGAATCGTGGAATGTAAATTTCTCTACAATGTCCGAAAAATATCCCAAAGTGCAACTCCGTTACAATGAAGATCTAAACTACGACCATCTGGCAGTACGCGAGACAGACAGCAAAACCACTAATTTTTCAGGAACCGCTGACTATACATATCGATTTTTGAATTTTAACTACGAGTATAGAAACAATGTTTTGGACGATTACGTTACAGAAGCCATCACAGAGACCGATACCCATTATGGAAGATTCGATTTCAGAAAGTCATTTTGGAAAAACAGGATCTCAACTTCAGGAAGCTATTCGATCACAAACACAAAGACGGAAACCGAAACTGGGGGTCAGGATGTCAAAGTTGCCGAAAAATATACAGCGTATGACGGATTGTACGTGCATGATACTACGCCGGATCCATCAACCCTTGCCTCTACGCCCGCTCTGATTGATGGCAACAAAACCACAAGCGCAGGTATAAACATTGGAGAAATTGGAAACACTTACCAGAACATTGGCGTAGATCTAAAGTATGACACAAAGGTAGAGCTGATCTATCTCTATACCACCACTCCCAACGCATTTTTTAACAAAAACCTTTTTACCTGGGCTGTATATCATAGCGATGACAATCTGAGCTGGACAGAGATAACGAGTACCGTTAACAAGGATTATGACACGATCAAAGAACGATTTGAGATCTCTTTTACCGCAACAACAGCCAAATACTTTAAAATAGTAAACACCGCAAACGGTACATATGAACTCTACGTCACAGAAATCGAGGCATACAGCTACAAGACCTATGCTGCTTTTACCACCACCGAGACCGAACAAATTACACAAACCACGCAGGCCAATATTAGATATAAGCCCATGGATTGGCTCTCTTTTACGTATGATTTTACACAGGACGATCGGGAGACCAAGCCGGATCAGGAAGAGTCGGAAAAAACCAAGCGCCGTGCCCACAGCATGAACTGCCGTGTGGAAAGAGAGCTTCACAAGTATATTACAGCTTGGGCACAGTATGGAAGGCGGATGGAATACGATTCTGAGGCAGAGGCAAATGATAAGATAACCGATACCTATCTGCTGCACTTTCTTTTTTCTCCCCTTACAACCCTTAATACCGATCTTTCTTTGAATCACACCGTATCAAAAGAAGACGGCGAAGCCGAGTCAAAGAGCTCATCCGCTTTGCTTCAGATATCAGCAAAACTCCGTGAGGGAGCGGATCTGAATGTGGATGCAAACATCACCCGTTCGGAAAATCTTGTCAGTCAGTCCGAAACAACCACCAAGTCTATTAGCTCAGATCTGCGTCTTGAACTCACCCGAATGTTGACAGCCGAAATTGAGTATGATACAAATTGGACGGAAACACAAAAGCCGGAGCCGGACGGTGATACAACGGGCCGAACCTCCAACGCCAGAATCATATTTTACTGGCGGCCCTCTCACGATTTTTACTTCAGAGGCTCCTATGATATTCACAGGGATGAAAAGTCAGGGGAGGAAACCACTCAGCAGCAATATAACATAAACTGGTTGATGACCGAAAAGATACAGCTTGACATGGGGCATACCTTAAACAGAAATGATAGTGTCAGCTCAACTTACGCTGCCAATCTTTCCTGGAATTTGAGCAGGGTCTTTACATTAAGGTTTAACTATGACTGGAGTCGCCAGAAAGAAGATATGACTGAAACAACACAGACTTTTACCACAAATCTTTCAGCAAGGTTTTAACCTGCAGTTGAGCGATTTTTTTGCGAAGAAATGTGCCAAGATTTTGATGCAAGTCGAGTAAAAAATCACTCAATTTAGGTTTAAAGCAGGGATCAGGTTATTAGCCTGATGCCGGCACGAAGTGACACGAATTGAAGCATCAACGCTAACCTTTAGCGCTATTTGGGCAAAAGGGGATGTTTTGCAAAGGTCTCGAATAGTTACGAATGGAGAACAAATGAATAGTATAAGTTGGATCAAGCAAACAATTCTTTTACTTGCGGTATTGCCGATATTTTACAATTGTAGCGGGCCTATGAGTTATATCCACCCTACGGCAGATCTTACATATATTAAAGCAGTAGCCATTGTGCCTTTGAAAAACCTGACCCAGGAAAGGGGTGCGGAAGGCAAGATAATGAATGTCGTGGCTGCAGAGGTGTTAAGGCGGGGCGTATTCGATGTTGTTGAATTCGGAGAGGTAGATAAGGTCCTGAGGGAAGAGGGAATTAAGGGAACAGAAGGCGTCATCAGCAAAAGCGTTGCCGAAAGGGCCGGAAAACGGCTGAACATCCAGGCCTTTATTGTAGGGGCGGTTGAAGAATACGGCATATCGCAGGCAGGGAGCGGTTCTTATCCGGAAGTCGCTGCCTCTTTAAAGCTGATAGATGCAAAATCCTATAAGATCCTCTGGGAGTCGACACACAGTGTAAAAGGAGCAACCATTCTGGATCAGATCTTCGGTATCGGCAAAAAGAGCCGTAGCGACCTTTGCAGAAAGTTGGTTGGGGAGATGTTTGATACCCTGTTTGGGGGATAGAGGGATTGTTGTTTGTTGTTTTAAATTAACGCACCTTCGGTGCGAACATTTAAAGTGCCTAAAGTGAGCTAAAGTATATTAAAGTGCCTAAAGTTAAGGAATGCGCCTTTGGCGCTGCTAATTTTAATTTTTTTACCATACAATCCTGCTCACTTTATTTCCGGCTGAATTTATAATCAAGCACTGAAAATATATAGCACGCCAAAGGCGTACCGTAACTTTAGGCACTTTTTACTCATATGTCCTATATTGCCTAATTCATTGGGCAAAAAATGGAAATTCCTATACTATGAACTTAGGTGATAATATTTTTTGTTCATCCAGATATTTTGCTGTCGAGGTTTCGATTTCGTGAAAAAACATCTGTTCATCGTAGCAGCTATTTTAGTTTTTTCGCTCCATGGGTTGCCAGATCGTATTTTGGCTGCGGATGATGTGGTAAAAATAAAAAGAATAGCCCTGATGCCTTTCGACACATTTACCGTCGAAGATGTGTCCATTGATATGACACGTTTTATATCGGATTGTCTCATAAAGAATGAATTTGAGGTTATTTCTCAGGATATCCTGGAAAATTTTCTTGTCAAAAGAAGAATCCGTAGAACGGAATTCCTGGACAAACCGACTATCAGAGAAATGGGCACCGCTTTAAAGGCGAATATCTTGATGCTCGGGTCTGTTGATCTCCTTGAAGATGGTGAAAATCCACAGATAGCCATGAATGCCCAGATGATCAATTGTTTTGACAGCTCTGTTGTCTGGGCCAGCTCTATTTCACGCACTGGTGACGACTTTGCCACATTTCTCGGCATAGGCAGGATAACTTCTTTGCAGAAGTTGATAGCAATCACAGTGGAGGAACTCTTAAACAACTTGCCCTCTACCGTTAACGTTATCGTCGATATGGGCAGCTCATCCATAACCCCCATTGAAATCGGCCATGCAGGTTTTTCCCCTGATGTGTTAAGAGGTGGTGAGACAACACGCGTCTCAATACAGGTCAAAGAGATCACCAAAAAGCTGCGAGATATCAGGGCATTTGTCCTTGATAGCGAAATTGACCTTAAAACCAAGGACGGAAGATGGTATACCGGAACTATTTCAGCTCCATTCATTGATGGAGTCTATTCGCTGAAGATTTACGTATCGGACCGATGGAACAGGCTTTTTAGTGTAAACTCCGCAGCCAATCTGACTGTCCACAACAGCCCACCTGAAGTCACTCTTTTGTTCCAGAAAAGGCTTATATCTCCCAACAATGACGGCATCAATGACTATATTCAATTCTTCCCCGAACTCCTGAAAGCAATCACATTAGAAAGCTGGTATGTTGAAATTACAGATAAAGACGGTAACATCGTGAGATCTGAAGACGGTTTCGGCATGCTGCCCGCAGATTTTTTCTGGCGGGGTGAGAATAATCAATACACTACAGTTAAAGATGGAACATATTTTTGTCGTTTGTTTGTGGAAGATAAGGCAGGCAACCGGACATCTACAGCAAAGGAGAAGATCGAGGTCGACAAAACTCCGCCGGAGACTACCGTTGTTCTTGCCGAGGAAAATAAAGAAAGCCTTACCCTGTCGCTAAAAATCAAAGATATAAGCAAAATAGCCCATTGGAAAGTCATTGTTTACGACAGAACAGGCGCTGAAGCAGGAAAGTTTGAGGGCGAGGGGAATCTCCCTGCAACCATTGTCTGTCCGGTAAAAAAAAAATCAAAGGAAGACCTGAGCCCGGAAGAAGAGAGTGTGCTCACCTATTCGCTTGAAGTGAGAGATATAGCGGGAAACCGCTTGCAAATAGAAAGACAACCCTTAAAATGCCCTGAGTCTAAAGTAACTGAGCCTGAGAAAAAAAAGGATGAATGGGTTGAGGATTTTTGAGTTGATGAGTCTGACAAGAAAGTTTATTTTTCTGCTTGTTATCTTGGAATTTATCTCGGCTTGTTCATCGGCTACAATCCCATATGCCTATGTCCGAAAAAACCATGATCAGCCAGGGGTTAAAAAAGTAGCGATTTTTTCTTTTCACAACAACACAACGATCGCCGAAGCGAGCAAAATTGTAAGAGGGGCCTTTGTCGCAAGCCTGGTTAAAACGAAAAAGTTTAAGGTGGAATTTCCGGGTAACATTAAGAGCTTTCTTGTCAGCGAACGAATTATTGTGAGAACCGGCGTTGATCTCGATACTATCAAGCGCATGGGAAAAAGATTGGGGGTTGATGCCGTTATCATGGGCAGGATAGAAGAATTCGTGGGGATGGAGGAAAAGAAAAGGGGCGTTATTCCGGTGGTTTCAATCAGTTCGAGAATGGTGGACGTCCGAACAGGAAAGATTTTGTGGATGGCGCAACATAGAAGAACCGGCGATGACTATATAAAGGTTCTTGATTTCGGCAAGGTCAGGTCGGTGGGCGAATTGGCCAAAAAAGTGGTTCTGGAGATGATTGAGACGATGCCATGAAAGTCTATACTCAGGTTGGAAGGGCTGAAGACTGTTAGGAAAAAGCGCATTTAAAAGCCATGTTTGGTGCAAGAATCAGATATTTTCGTCAAAGTACGGCAATCGCGCTCTTCTGACCCTTTCAGTCTAAACAGCTTCAGCCTGACGGGTGCAATACAAAAAAGTAACATAGAACAAAACGTGACTAAATCGGTGCCAAGAAGTGCCAATTGAATGATAAATATCGAACAGGGAATATTGAATATCGAAGTGTGGATGTTTTTTTAAAATTATTAATTACCTTCCTTCGTAATTCGACATTCCTTGTTCGACATTCGATATTAAGCTGATTAAACGGGTTCAACAATTACTTGATATAATTTATGTCACTTTTTTGTATTGCACTTCAGCCTGACTACGTAAGTAGTTACTCCTGATGTAAAACAGCCTGTGGAAAAAAGATATGGATTCAGAATTTTTAATATGATAAATTTCATAAAATATCCAATAATACTAAGCATCTCAATTGCTGTTGCATTTTTTGGTCTTTATGCCTTTTCTGCAGCAACGATGATGAAAAGCAATTGCTTATCATGTCATGATGATGATGTTTACCAAAAAGGTATTAAAAGTTTTTATCTGCATTCACCCTTTGTAGATAAAAAATGTACTACATGCCATTTGGGGCAGGAGATTGCGATAGGTAAAAGGGGTAAGACAGTCACCACACAGGAAATTATCGCTCCGATCATTTTTTCCAGTTATTTTTATCTAAAAGAAAATAATGTTTTAGTTGAAGATATTATTCCGGAAGCGACTTACGACATTAATATTGTTGTTGAGGATCGGCTAGGGCATACACTGGAAAAGAACTATACAGGGATTATTCCGGCAAGCCTGCAGGATGCAATGGCCGATGACTTGAAGCCGCCGGTGATATCCGGCATAAATATCGGCCCCATAAAAAAGCAGCTATTTCTTGAGACAACCATAGCGTGGGATACTGATGAGCCGTCAACCTCTTGCGTAGAGTACGGGCTTTCTGATCAATATGGCCAGCTCGCTTCAAAGGATACAACTCTGACAAAGCATCATACTGTAGCCCTGTACGAACTGACAGGCGGAAAGAAGCATTACTTCAGGGTAAAATCGCGAGATGTCTCAGGCAATGAAGCTGTTTCAAAGGATTATGTTTTTAATGCAACTGTTTCACAAGTCCTGGATGCTACAGCAACGAAAAAAAAGACTGAAGAATTGGCGTTTGCAAGTCAACTCGTCTTTTTGCTTGGTTCAAACCTTGGCATATATGTTGAAACGACAACGCCCGCAAAGATGACTGTTGAATGTATAAAAGTAAAGACAGCGGGCGCTAAAACTGAGCTTTTGGCTTCGCCGACCGCAAGCCCCGATGCTCAGGAATCTATGAATGGTCAACATAGATATCTGGTCACAAAGAAGGAGCTTACAATCAAAGGCTGTTACAAATGTCATCCTCCCGAAATTCTGGGTGTATCGCATCCGGTTGGAGTAGCCCAAAAAGGGGGAACAAATGTGCCGGATTATTTGCCGACACTGGAAGGCGGGATTATCACCTGTGTTACGTGTCATGAGGTGCATGGCGGGAATCAAAAATATCTTACTCGAATGGAGACCTTAAAAGATCTTTGCAAAACCTGCCATAAAGGAAAAGGATATAAGTAGTATCCATCTACAAAACGAGACCGGCGGCGGCCGAAAGATGCTATTTGTGGATGGACACTAAGTAACTGCTTGAATCTATGGACGGTCATATAAGGTGCTATTATGTCAACTTCAAAAAAAAATTTCAAGAGGAAAAGCTTTTTCAACTTTTCCATAAAAAAAAGGTTGCAGCTTCGAATGTTGGTTAAGATATGGATCATTATTTTTATCACATTGCTCTTGACCGGCATTATCTTTTACTTTTACAGCGACATAAATGTTGGGAAATCTTACCGCCTGTTTCATGTTAAGGCAAATAACTTTTTAGACTTTCTTTTTCCGGTGCTGCTCACCGGCTTTTTTTCAAGTCTTGTTCTGGGTTTTTTTGCGGCTGTTTTCTTCCCCTATGCAATTGCCGGCCCACTTTATCGAATAGAAAAAGAACTTGTTGACATCGGCAATGGGGACCTGAAAAAAAAAATAAAGATTCGCAAAGGAGATGAAGTCGAAGACCTTGCGGATTCGATGAACACAATGGTTGAAGGATTACGGGCCAAGATTAAAAAGATGGGGGATATTTCCGGGCATATAGACGAGCTTGTAGCGCAGGCATCAGGCGAAAATGTTGATGATATCGTAAAGAAAATCAAGGCGGAAAATGCGAGTCTTCAGGAAGCTGTCAACATCTTTAAGTTATAAAGACCTAAATTGAGCGATTTTTTACTCGATCTGCGCCGATCTCTTGCGCATAAAGGCTTCGCAAAAATCCTCAACATATCCGCGGGTATGCCTGCGGTTTTTGCAAATCCTTATGCATCAAGATCTCAGCACATATCTTCGCAAAAAATCGCTCAACTTAGGTTTAAATAAAATCTTGTTTATCCTGTTATCCTGTCAGATTCTTTTTCAAAAGGCTAAATTGTTACAAAAATAGTTATTATAGCCGGCTCACTTTGTTGGTTATTCGTCATTCCCGCGAAAACGGAAATCCAGTAGAGGATTATAATGAAAAAACTATTTGTATTTGTTTTGTTCGTATTTTGTATGTGTGGAGTTGTATATATGGCTGTGCCTTGTTGCGCTGCCATGGATGCAGCCGTTCTTGCCGAAGTCAATGGCGAGGCTATTAATAAAGATGCTCTTCAGAAGAGAATTAAGGCTATTCACAGGAATAAGCCGCAAATCCGGCCAGAAAAGGGCGCCGGCGGCATCGAGGTTCTGGATATTGTTGAAGAGATAATTGATGAACGGCTCATAATCCAGGACGCGTACAGAGTGGAACTTGACAGGTCTGCTGCTTTTATAAAAAATATTGAATCTTTCGTGACTACCCAGTCTGTCATCAGATTAAGAAAAGAAGTGGTCCTTGATAAAATCAACATCAGCGATCAGGATATTCTCGACTATTTCAAAGAACACTATGAAAAAGATGGGCCGACCCCTGAAGGGATGTTTAAAAAGGAAAAAAAACGAATCGAAAAAAAAACCTCCGGAAAGAAAAAGAGAAAGAGTTGTCTGATAATTTTATTTCCGAGCTAAGAAAACAGGCGGATATATGGATTGACAGGGACCTGATTAACCTGCTTGATCCGGAAAAGAATTATACTGGAAAAAAGTCGGTTGTGGCGAGCGTAAAAGGTGATATGATTCCACTTGATAGTTTTCTTTATGATATGAAACAGGCATCTCAAAAACGGTCCAGGATGTATGCTTTGTTAAAAGACAAGGAACAACTGGAAAAAATGCAAAATGATTTAAAAAAAGAAATTCTGGATAGCCTGATCACATACAAATTGATTGAGCAGGAGGCTTTAAAGCGCAATTATGCCAAGGACTCTTTATTTATGAACAAGGTTAAAAGGCGTAAAGAGAAACTCCTTATCAATGAATTTAAGGCAAAGATAATCTATCCCCTGATAATTCCAACAAAAAATGAGTTGACACAATATTATGAAGACCATATAGATGATTTTAAGAAAGGTTATGAAGTCTGGTTCAAAGATATGATTTTTAAGACTCGTAAAGATGCTGAAAAAGCTCTGAAAGAATTAAAGCAGGGAGCGAGCTTTAATTTTTTGGCAGCTCAGGTGTCGGAAACATGGAGACCAAGGCAAAAGGCTGTATGGGTTAATGCTGATTCCTTTTCTCCTGCAATCAGGAAGGTGTTGAACCGGCTGGAAGCAGGTGAGATCAGCGAGGTGATCGCTGACAAGATGCAATACAAGATCATTAAATTAAAGGGCAAAAGAGGAGGAGAGCCCATAGAATTTTCCAGAGTCGTCGATAGGCTCAAAAAAATCGTAGGGCAAAAGAACTTCGACAAAATACTCTCTAAGTATTTGGCGGAATTACGGGATGTCTCTACAATCAGGATCAACAAAAAAGCCCTGAAACTCTTAGAAAAAAAATACGGGCAAGAATTACCCAAAGAAACTAAAACACAGGTTAGCCCATGAAGAATACGAAGCTGGCGATTTTATATTTTTTATCGATTGTAATGATCATTGGAGGCGTTGTTTCTTGCAAGAGCAGGGTGTCAAGGCAGCTTGTAAGGAAAAAATGCGTCGAGTGCCATCAAAAAAAGGTCGATGAGTTTAAAAAGGCAGGGGTTGTCCATAAGCCTCTAAAAGACAATGAATGTGAATCGTGTCACAGGCCTCACGGGGTGATCGGGGGCGCTTACTTAAAGGTGAGCGAAAAGGAGCTGTGTTACACCTGTCATAAAGAGATGAAGAGCGTGCTTGACAAAAAGCATCTTCATGCCCCGACAAAAAAAAGAGAGTGTTTAAGCTGTCACAGTCCACATTCGTCCGAGAACAAAAACCTTTTAAAAGGCAAGGGAAATAATCTTTGCTTTATCTGCCATAAAGAAGATGCCTATAGCAGAAAGATGCAGCATGCGCCCTTATCCGACAAGGGGTGTTTGACCTGCCATGATGCTCATGGTTCTGATTATGAGAAATCGCTTTTTGATTCAACGGATGCTGTTTGCAGGAAATGTCACGATTTTAAAAAGCCCGGTTTTGTCAAAAGCCATTCAGGTTATAAGCCGGAGGGAAATACCTGTGTCTTCTGCCATACACCTCATTCTTCTTCAAATACAAAACTGCTTCGAGAATTTGTGCACACGCCACTTGATCAGAACCAGTGCAAATCCTGCCACAACCCTCCTGAATCAGAGCGCCCCTTAGGTGTCAAAAACACAGGAGCGGAACTTTGCTATGAGTGCCATACGAAAAACCGGATAGCATTTGCAAAGGGCCACGTCCATGACCCGGTCAAAAAAGATAATTGCCTCTCATGTCACAGCCCCCATGCCACGGATAACAAAGATGCAACGCTTCTGCCTGATGGAAAGCTTTGCTATTCGTGCCATAAAGAAAGAGAGGATTTGATTAAGAAACAGCACGTTCATAAGCCGGCGGGAGAGAACAATTGTACATCCTGTCATAATCCCCATGCATCAAACAACGATTATGAATTAAAAGAGACAGGCAAAAACCTTTGCTACCAGTGTCACAAAAAAGATGATTTTACGCAGCCGAATGTTCACAGTCCTGTTAAAAAAGGAGACTGTGTTACCTGCCACGACCCCCATGCATCGAATCACAAGTTTGAGCTCAGACTTGCTGAGATCGAGCAGTGCTATACGTGCCATCAAAAAGAGAAGATGCTCTTTGATCGAGTTAATGTTCATACTCCAATAAGGCTCGGACGATGTGTGGTCTGCCACAGCCCCCACTCAACAACAGGGGAAAATCTTTTGATCCAGAAAAAAAACGAGCTCTGCTTTAATTGCCATAAGGATATGTTCGATGAGATAAGTGATGGAAGTGTTCATGAATCTTTTGCAAAGGGCCGATGTTTCACATGCCACGACGAACACGCCAGCGACAACGATTTTCAGTTGATTGAAGAAGGAGCGGATAATTGTTATGGGTGCCACAAAAACATTCAGACTCTTTCTCAAAAAAGCAAACATACCCACATGCCGATAAGAAATGGAAAATGCACATCCTGCCATAATCCACACGGAAGCAAAATAAAAGGGCGGTTAAACAGGCCGGCAGGAAGCCTCTGCCTGTCATGCCACTCCGGCCTGGCGCTTAATATTGAAAAGGATGAATTTCAGCACGCGCCGGCAAAGGAAAGGATGTGTTTGAAATGCCATGTGCCACACTATGCAGATATTGAAAACTTGCTTACAGGCGAAGGAGTGAGCCTTTGCAAAGGTTGTCACAATCTCAATAATCCGGCTATGGCGGATGCCCACTCTGGAATCGCCATCAACAAGACGGATTGTATTGGTTGTCATGAAACCCACAGTGCGGAGAACAATGGCCTGATGCATAAGATCCTGCACCCACCGTTTAAGGAGGGGAGCTGCAAAAAATGTCATTGATTGTAACAGTTAACGGTTTACGGTTGAAAACGGTTACCATTAATTAAACCTAAGTTGAGCGATTTTTGGGGAAGAAATGTGCTGATATCTTGATGCATAAGGGTTTGCGAAAACCGCAGGCATACCCGTGGATATGTTGAGGATTTTCGCGAATCCTTGATGCGCAAGAGATCAGCGCAGATCAAGCCAAAAATCGCTCAATTTAGGTTAAACCTAAATTGAGCTAAAGTGCCTAAAATGCCTAAAGTTAAAAATCACACATTCTTGTTTTATTTGATATTTTTAGTGGTATTCCTTTTGTCCATGACATCTGCTCATGGAGCTAATGCAACAGACACGAAGGTTGGTTTTAAAAAATGCATGGAATGTCATCCAAAGATTCAAAAGGAGATGACTCAAAAGGGGCGGCACGAGCCTTTTAAAAAATATCAATGTTCAAGCTGCCACAATCCACATACCTCAAATCACAAATATCTGGCAAGAGATGAGATCGGCACGCTGTGCAAAAGCTGCCATAAAGGCAAAAAAAGGAGCTTTGACAAAAAATACAGCCACCTTCCTTTTGATCAAGGAGAGTGCTTGAAGTGTCATAGCCCACATTCATCAAAAAATCCAAAACTATTAACAGCAAGAGGGGAACGACTCTGCTTCGGCTGCCATGATGACAAAGAGATGTTTTCAAAAAAAAATGAGCATGATCCTGCCAGGAAAGGCAATTGTTTAACTTGCCACACCCACCATACGTCCGATTATGAGGAACTGGTTGAAAAGAGTCCTGAACGGATATGCGTGACATGCCATACGGTCACGAAAAAATCTCACTTTAATTATCCTGTACAGGGCGCTGATTGCATGTCCTGCCACAATCCCCACGGATCGAATCGCAGCAAGCTGATCAAGGAAAATTCACACAAGCCGTTTGCCGGCAAGAAATGTACTAAATGCCATAATCCAGCCGGATCAGCAGATCCACTGGGCATGAAAAGCAAGGGGATATCAGTCTGCACTACCTGTCATCCATCGGTTAAAGAGGATTTCAAGAAAGTCAACACTCATGTGGGAGAAGGCGTTTTTTGCACAGACTGCCACAGCCCGCATGCTTCGGATGAGGCTCACCTGAAGAAGGCAAAAGAGAAAAAAATATGCGCAGCCTGTCATCAGGATACAAAAGCGCGTTTAAAAGACAAGAATAACAAATACAAGCACCCCTCGGTTATGGAAGGAAAATGCACCGACTGCCATCGTCCCCACGGATCAGACTTTGAGCTGTTGTACAGGACTGATGAAATTTCCGCGTGTGTTGATTGCCACAAAAGGCATGCCTCGTTTACCCATCCTGTTGGAAAAAGCACTATTGATCCGAGGTCCAAGGGAGAAATTACTTGCAGCACCTGTCATAACCTTATGGGAAGCCCTCATGATTTTGCTTTGAGATTCGATCAAAAAAAGGAGTTGTGTATTCAGTGCCATAAGGGGTACTGATGTAACGTATAGACTTTCAGATAATTAATTTCACTGTGTTATCAGTCGTCGACGTATAACTAATACGCCTTCCTCCCTCTGGCCTTGTGAAATTAATTATCTGAAAGTCTATAACAGTTAACGGTTGATCAAAAACATCACGGCTTCGTAAAAAGCTATATTATGCTGCTTCGCGGCACTGTAACCGAAAATAACTTGTCAATCATATCAAAAGGTTGTGTGATCTAGTTATTTGAAAGTCACACCCTAATTCATTACGAGGAGTGTAACGACTAAGCAATCTAATAAATACGGGTGGTTACCTCTTCATCAAAACATAATTCATTAAAAAAACCGTGAGCTGTTAATCGTGAACGGTCACAACGGCCTAAAGGTGGTAATTGTGTATAGAAAGATCAATTTTGTTATTCTGTTTCTGTCTTTTTTCCTGATTATGCCGGCAACAACGCTTGGTGCCGGAAAAGTCCGGGTTAAACACCTGACATCAATCACCGGAAATAATGAAATCGGCAGTTTCGGCCTGCTTGGCGGAGTTTTTTTTGATGAAAATAAAAAAAGGTTGTATTTTACAGATACAACCAACAGTCGGATTCTCGCATTTGATGATGATTTTAAATATATCTCGGAATTCACCGGCGGAGGCGCTCTATCGTCGCCGACAAGTATAGTCAAAGACAGCAAAGGCAAGTTTTTTGTAGCCGAGCCTGCAAAGGGTAAAATCCTGGCTATTGATATCGGGAAAAAATCCGTCAAACCAATCGATTTTTCCGCTGTTTCAGGAGCCAACCCGGTTTATGCGGGCAATATGGCTGTTGATTCAGAGGATCGCTTGTATATTGTGGACAAAGCCAACCAGAGGATTCTTCTCTTTGATTCAGATTTAATATTCGAAAGAGAAATGCAGATCGAGGGCCGGAGACTCATGGATGTGAAGGTAGACAGAGCAGGACATATTTATGCGCTGAACACCACTGATGGTTCAATTTGCGTTTATAACAGCAAGGGAAAGCTTCTTTTAAGGTTTGGAACCAGAGGCGCCGGTGAGGGTGAATTCGATTTTCCAACAAGCCTTGCTATTGATCGAAAAGGGTCGATCTATGTAACGGATCAACACAAAAACAAGGTTTTTGTTTTCAACAACAATGGCCGGTTTCTATTTACTTTTTCACAACTTGGCTGGAGAGAAGGACGACTGCATCGGCCGTCTTTTATCTACATAAACAACTCCGGCCGAATCTTTATCGTTGACCGGGCAAACACACGCATCAGTGTTTTTGAGTAGTCAACCACTCGACCACTCCCTACTCGACCATTTCCTCCCCTGCCCGCACACCCAGCCTGTTCAAGTTAGCGCACCTTCGGTGCGAACATAAGTGCCTAAAGTGAGCTAAAGTATATTAAAGTGCCTAAAGTTAATGAATGCGCCTTTGGCGCTGCCAATTTTAATTTTTTTACCATACAACCTTGCTCACTTTATTTCCGGCTGAAGTTATAATCAAGCACTGAAAATATATAGCACGCCAAAGGCGTACCATAACTTTAGGCATTTTAGGCACTTTAGCTCACTTTAGGCACTTTTTACTCATTTATCCTATGATACCGAATTCATTAAGCATAAAATGGAAATTCCTATACTATTAAATTATGCGCTGTATCGTGACACGCGGCACATGCAGGAATTTTCTGCATCAATGCGTCCGGGCGAGGAGGCTTGTCGTGGCATGCATAGCATGAAGGAACGGTTTTATGCTTGTTCTTATGGCAATATACGCAAGATAAATCATGGTGTTTTGTTGTGTTTTGTTCAAGCAGGCTAAGAACCGCTCCATGACAGGTGCCGCAATATTCAGATGGCGTATCCTCACTGTAAGTGACATCAAGAGGCATATGAACAGGATGACATGATTTGCAGGATTCAAAATTCATATCCTCTGTATGTTTTGAGTGGCATTCCATACAATTCGGAACTTTTCGGTGTTCTGCATGACACTCGTTGCATGCCATTTCCGTGTGGGCGCTGGGATAGTTGGCCACCTCATCCCCTTGTTGCATGTGGCATGTTAAACACGGTTCGCTAATCTCGCCTTCTAAAGTTAGATTAATAAGAGGAGCATGGGTGTCGGTATGACAGCTTCCGCATTGATCGAGTTGATAATGCGCCTTTTCGCAGTGGCACATGCCGCATTCAGGGACAGCTTTTGTTCCTTTGGGTGGATGTTCCAGGTGGCAGTCTGAACAGCCGACTTCTGTTTCATGCTTGCCTCCGTAAACTTTTATGGTTTGAGGCTGCTTCGGGTGGCAAAGAACGCACTGAGCATCTGTTATTTCAAAAGCGCCTGCCTTTTCCGCCTTTTCTTCAATAATTGCTTCGGGTTGTTTTGGTGGTATGTCTAATTTCGTTCTAACAGCGCTTTGCTGACAAGCAACAATACCGATCAAGAAAATACCTAAGAGACAAACGGTTGATTTCCTTATTGTCAGGCCACTGAAACCGAATAATTTAAAACCAACTTTATTATTAAATATACCCATGTTTTTTTCCTCTAATAACTAGTGCCTGAACGAAAACTGCTAATTTTCCCAATTTCTGCGTCATGCTTAAATTTTGGTACGCAGTGAAGCTTTAGCGCTATCCTCAAAATACTCAATGTATTCCTGCGGTTAAAATTTGCGCCTTCCTTGAGCTTGAAAAAATTTTCTAGTTTTCGTTCGGACACTAACTACCTGTTGTCTCAAGCCGGCACTTATGTTTGCATCGAAGGTACGCTAATTTATATTTTTCTTTATTAAATAAAATCTATTGCTTAAGTCAAGATTTTTTATGTTTCGCCGGTTCTAAACTCAATGTCATTAACTTAGTGCCTGTCCGAAAAGTATTTTTATTAATGCTGGCAATAGTTTCAGCTTATTTACCGATGTAAAGATTTGTGAAAAAGCTATTAGCCATTAGCCCCACGAATCCGCGGGGTAGAATGTGTTATCTGTTTGATTTTTTAAGCTAAAGGCTAATTGCTAAAAACTAACTGCTAAAAATCTTCGATTTGAGGATAGCATCCAACTGACTATAATTTCAGTTGTTTTGAGTTTTCGTCCAGCCACTAACTTAAGAGCCATTTTTTAAAGTCCCCCTGCTCAATAGAGCCGTGGAGCACGCAGGGGGTTTAAAATTCTACCAAGTTATTTTTGACCGAGCCCTAATTACAAAAAATTATTGACTAACACTTTTAAATTATATTATAATATTTTTTATTATTTTATAAATAATAAGGTTTAATGATCTCATAAAAAACTATATTATGCCACGGTATTGCACACGATTTGACACAATAATAGCCCCCTATGCTGTTCTTGCTGGACACAGGCAGTGAAAACAGGGGGGCAAGCAAAATGATCAATGTTTTTATTATCTGCAATTGTAACATCCTTTTAAAGCTGTTAGGTCAGCATCTCTCATCCTTTGATGACATCAGCGTCATTGAAATGCTTTCCCATAACGAGATTAAACAGGCTGATTCCATGAAAAGAACAGGCTTGGGGCAGAAACCGGATCTAATTCTTTTTGCAAGCGGATCTCAGTGGCCGGATCTCAAGAAAAAACTCCTGCGCGTAAGAAAACACTCTCCAGATACCCCGATAATCTTTCTTTCCTCAAGGGCTGAACCGGAAAGCATGGAGTTTAATATAATCAAGTGGGGAGGCAGGGGGTTTTTGAGTTCTACAGCGCCTTCGGGAACCCTGATTAAGGCCGTAAGAGCATGTTATGCGGGAGAAATATGGGCAAGCAGAAAGTTTGCCGGCAATATGATGGATGATTTGGGGGAAGAAAAACTGTTTGCCGGAGCCTGCAAATCAGGGCAAGAAATACCGGGACAATTGACCAGGCAGGAACTCAAGGTAATCATGTTGATAGCTTCAGGTTTCAGGAATGCGGAAATCGGCAAAAAGCTGTTCATCAGTGAAAACACGGTAAAGACTCACATAAACAGGCTATTTAAGAAAATCAACGTAAAAAACCGCCTCCAGGCCGCCCTGTGGGCCGCCAAACACCTCACCAGCCAAAAAGCTTGATCTTTCAGCTCTCCGCTCCGACATACAACTAAAGTATTACTTATTCAAAAAAAGATAATGCCTTAAATATCATGCCAAAAATACACCTCTATGGTGATTGATCATATATTTATGTTAATGTAGCATCAAGACGCAGAAAAAAGCAAAAATCTAAATGATCTCGCTGGGTGCGTATCATTCTATGACTAAAACCGAAAGAAGAGACTGCGAAAGATATCTTCTTGATCTTCCGATTCATGCTATGTGGAAAGACACAGCCGGGGAGATCAAAGAAGAAACCGGAATCACAAGGGACATCGGTTCTTCAGGAGTGTTCATGATTTGCAAGAATCTCATTGACAGGGGGTGCGAAATCGATCTTCAGATTGATCTTCCATCTCTCGCGGAAAATGCAAATAGCCGTGTGTCAGCCCGTGGCAGGGTTGTCAGGAACGTCAGCCTAACCGACTCTGATACAGGCTATGGTCATGGAATCATGTTTAACAATTATAAAATATTAAGGTTAAACCCTTAACCATTTATCACTTTAGCGCCAAATGAGGTAATGAAAACGTAACATGAATCACTGGTACGTTTTTTAATATCCACAACAAAAGAAGGTGAAACAAAATTGAAAAAATTATTAATCACATTAGCCGTAATGCTGACAGCCGCAGCTCTAATTGTTGTGTTTTGCGGCCCGGCCGCAGCCAAAGTAACCGGCGTTTGCAGTGGCTGCCACACCATGCACAACTCGCAAGGTGGCGACCCTATGGCGACCGGGGGACCTCTTGCGACCCTTTTAACGAATGACTGTGTTGGGTGCCATTCCAGCAACGATTCTTCCACAACTTACGCTTTGGGCACTTCTACTGTTCCTGTCGTAAACTTCACAGGCGGCGCACCGCTTAAGTACCTGGCTGGCGGCAATTTTTACTGGGTAGCGGACAGCGGCGGCAATGACGACGCAAAAGGGCATAATGTGCTTGGCATATCAGGCGTAGATTCGCTTCTCTTTGCCCCTGGGGGGTTTTCTGAATGCGGCACCACTAATTGTCACAAATCCCTGGCTGAAGAGCAAGACAGTATACAAGAATTTGGAAGCGGCTGTCAGGGCTGCCATCTTAGACCTGCACACCATGCGGATGATTCGGCCACGGTCATAGGCGCGGCAAGTCCTTCAATAGACGGATATTACCGCTTTCTTTCAGGGCATGCTACCGGCGAGAACCGCGGCGTTTGCGGCATAGAGGATAGCGACTGGCAGGCGAACTATAACGCCGGCGACCACAATGAGTATCTCGGGTTCTCAGGAGACAAGGAGAACGCGAGCTCGATCTACGCAGCGTTTGAGAACCTCGGCCACACCATGACAGCGTTTTGCTGCGGCTGCCACGGTAGCTTCCACGTAGAACAAAGTTCCGGTGAATGGATCAGGCATCCGTCGGATGCAGTCATACAGAATACAGGCGAATATGCTGATGCCTTTGGCGCAAATGGCACCGGCACCGGCACCTACAACCCGCTTGTCCCTGTTGCACGGCCAAGCCTGACCGACTGGACAACGCCAAGCGCTGGGGTAACCCTTGGCACAGACATGGTCATGTGTCTTTCATGCCACAGGCCTCATGGAAGTCCGTATGATGATCTGTTAAGGTGGGACTATGGCAACATGATAGCCGGCGGAGGCGATAATACTACAGGTTGCTTTGCCTGCCATACCAAGAAGGATACAGGAGGTTAATCCAGGTTCGACAAATTAAGTATATTATTAATTTCCCAAAACTAAAACTTTTATAAATAGAATATAAAGACTTAAATAATAAGAAGAAAAGGAGGCATTATGCTGATGAAAGGGAAAAAATTACTATGGAGCCTGGCAATAATGATATCTCTGCTCCTTTGTGGAGGAGGGACAGGTTATGCCGCGGTAAGCGGAGTATGCTCTGACTGTCATACCATGCATAATTCGCAAGAGGGAGTGCCCATGAGGACCGATGGTCCAGAGCCTCTGACAACACCTCTTTCCGCGTTGCTGTTGAACGATTGCTTGGGGTGCCACACAACAACCGGCGCTGATCCATTAGTTGGTGGTTATCCATATGTCAGTCTTGGGACTGGCGCAAGTGATGATAATTGCTTAGCCGGCGGTTTTTTTCCACCCATGTCAGAGATGGGCACAGAAAATAATGATGATAATCATCATGGCATAGGGAACATGAATAACCCGGCTGGTAAGGAAACAGGTTCCTTTTATACCCAAGGCACAACTGGTTTAGGTTGTGCAGGTATAAACGGCTGTCACGGGAACGAGACTGATCTGGATGATATGGCAGCCATCAGTGGCGGGCATCATAACCCTTCAGCCTATCGGATATTATTTGTTGACGGTGACCCCGTTATTGGTCATGGTGCAGCGGATTATGAAAAGCTGATAATAAAGACTCCTGCCACACCACCCATAACAACTGTTGGCAACACCCAGAATGTGAACATTTATAGCGCCGGTACTGTTGGAGCAAGTGAGGCTACCATCAGCGAATTGTGCGGCAAGTGCCATGGTGTCTTTCACAGCGCGAACGGCACTCCCGCCAATGGCACGACAAACTCTGCCGGAGAATGGATCAGACACCCAAGTGATGAAGAACTTCCAACTGATTGGACAATGGGTGGTGTTTATACATTTGACGGAAATGACGCCAAGAACAACCCGTTCGGTTATGAGAATGCCATATATACTGCAAATCCAACACAGGTTACCTGCCTTTCCTGTCATCGTGCGCATGGCACAGAGAATGACGATCTCCTGAGGTGGGTATATACCACCCAGAATGCCGGAAACGGTGCCGACTACGGCTGTCTTGGATGTCATAATGCTCAGAGATAAAGAGTAGTGATTAAAAGTAATTAAAATAGATAAAGAAGGTGATTGAAATAGAAATGGCGGCGCTTTAATCGGCTCCGTCATTTTTATTTTATTGGCCAGGATTGCCGTATTTATTTTTGCCGTTTAATCACCTACCATGCCCATAGGACGTGGTTTGATGAAGACCCCTCGAAGGGGTCTCTAAAAGTATCGCGATTCCTGCAGATTACAATCCAATATCAAGGACGTAGCCATCAAGCTAAAAGGCTATGAACATCGAACATCCAATGTCAAATTTTGAATAAGGAATTCTGCTAATTTATAAACTGGCGAAGCGAAGCGATTTCATCATTCGATGTTCAACGTTCGATGTTCAAAAAAACGCTTTACTCTGCCATTCAATATTCTTTTATCATAAACATTTTATTTCTTAATTTTACGACCATGCAACTACAAGCAGGCTCAGTGGGAATGGAAGTGGTGGAGAACTCCGAAATTGTCAGGCATGTTGAATAGCCCTTAACAACGGCGGACATTTGCGATGCTCCCGCCCAAAAGTAATAAAAAAACTCCTGCCCACAGCAATGTCATGCCCGGCTTGACGCTGACATCTATTAGAAGGGAAGCAGGCGTTGCGGCATCTTCTTCTGACGCCGCATCCTGAGGATGCTCATGGTAAATAAGACTGATGCTCTTGGTGGTAGCGTCTATACGGGACAGGGCAAGATATGCCTCCCTGGGACCAGGCAGTTTGACATTGCCGGACGGGCTTGTTGTCCGGCCCATGATTATTACCGGTTTCAGGGTTACGGGATCTCCACCCTTGTATGAGGCAAGAATATTGGCGCTGACAGCCATGTCTTTATCTTCAGAGTCGGCAGCGCCCATCATGGATGACACCTCAAAACCGGTGAATGTCAGCTCATAGTCTTGCATGTGGATTGTGTCACCCTTTTTCATCAGGATCTGTTTGCTAAAACCTGCTTCCTTTTTGCCGGAGTCATAATTTACAGGCGCTATGTAAAGGTCTGTAAGCAAGCCGCGCTGGATATGCGGATGGATAAAACGATTTGTCTGGCCATTTCTGCCTGGCTCGGAGTAGATATCGGGAAGGGCAGCAAATTGAGACTCTCCTTTTTTTACATTTAGCGGCAGGCTCAGGCGAAAGCCTTTCCCTTCTTTTAAAAATTCCGGGGTATTTAATGTGAACTCATAACCCATAATATTTTGCGCCTGGCCCTGTTTCAGCAGCGCCTTGTCTGAATGGTCATAAACAGAGGATGCCACAAAGCCGATAAACATCAGACCAACGCCTAAATGAGCAATTGCAGCGCCGGAAAATGTAATTTTTTTTCTAATGAGTTGCGCTGCCAAAAAGAAATTGATGCACGTGGCGGCTCCTGCGAACATAGAAAAAAGTAAAACTCCGATACCGCGATAGCCGCTTACAAGAGTTATAATTCCTGAGACAGATGCGCATACGATTACAAATATTAATCTTGGCGTAAGCTTTGAAAAGCTGTTTTTACCCCAGGCCATCAGAGGAAAAATACTCAGAACAAAGGCTATAAGAATACCCAGAGGCAAAGTAGTGTCAACATAATATTGTATCGACACCTTTGAGGCTTTTTCAAGCGCTCTTGTAATTAGAGGCGCGGACGTGCCAAGACCGATAAGTATTGTGGCAACACAAAGCAAGATAATGGCGGATACAAGACCGAATTCCCTGGAAAGAAAGTTAATTTTATCTCCCTTTTTCGATAAAGGCATATCTTTTAGCCGTAAAAAGAAAAGCCCAAAAGAAATGATCAGAAATGCAAGTATGAAAAAAACCAGCCAGCCGGTGATGCCGAGATCCATAAATGAATGCACTGAAAAATCGGCCAAAACGCCTGACCTTGTCAAAAAGGTGCAATATATTATCAGAATAAAGGAGGAAACCGCCAATATTAAATTCGTTTTGTATAATTTTTTGCGTTTAATCTGCAAAACCATGCCATGTATCAGCGCTATGATTAACAGCCACGGCAGAAGGGACGCATTTTCGACCGGATCCCAGGCCCAGTATCCGCCCCACCCCAGGACCTTGTAAGACCAGTATCCACCAATAATTATTCCAGCTCCAAGAGTTACAAAGGCAAAAAGCGTCCATGGCATGGTCGGCTTAATCCATGCGTCATATTCTCTTTTCCACATGGCGGTGACTGCATAGGCAAACGGCACGGCAAATGCCGCATAACCCAGAAACACTATAGGCGGGTGGATAACCATCCACGGATCCTGCAAGAGCATATTAAGCCCCTGACCATCAGGAGGAGGAAAGAGAAGCCGGTTAAAAGGGCTTTGCTTTATCAACAGGATTGTAAGGAAGATGTTGTTCAGGTTGTAAATGAGCATGACATGCTGCTCCATCTTCCGGGCTTTAAACATAAGCAGCAGGCCAAGCCATGACCCTAATAATACCCATACAAGAAAGCTTCCTTCCTGTCCTGCCCAAAAGGAACTGATTAAATATTCCAACGAAAGATCGCGGGACGAATATTGGACAATGTAACTGTATGTAAAATCATGATTGAGTATCAGGAGCATCAAATGGATCGATGCTATGGTCATAAGCGCTGCAAAGGAGACAAAACCTATGCGGGCAGCCATTCGAGCCGCTTTATGCTCCTTTTTGCGGCACAACACAAGGTAACCGGCAGATGACACAAACAAGGCAAAAAGCGCCAACCATATTAATATATCTCCGAAATTATTCATTCTTCACCTTTTGAGCGAGCCCTTAACCCTTTGTTCATATTTAGTGGGACACTTAACCAGCAATTCCACGGCCATAAAGACCTGTCTAACTGGTTCGTATTTGCCTATGGCGACAATTTTTGAGGCGTCATTAAAATTTCCCGGACTTGGGCCGTTATATTCGACCGACATCTCATCTCCGCCATCTTCTCTAAGTGTAAAAATCAGGTTATTGCTTTTCAAATCATATCGGACGGAATCCTTGACCACTACACCGGCCACCTGCACAGCAGTTTTGATTGTCTTGGCCTCGCTAACGCTGACATAAGCGGTAAGGGTGGATTTAAATGAACGCATGGCCATAAACATCGCAAAAGCTATAATAACGGCTCCGATTATGTAAGCTTTATTTTTCATAATGTACATCCATCCCCGACCTCTGTTCCAGCTTCTTTAGTCTGCGATCCAGGACAAACAGATATAACGTAATGCCTGCCCATATAATAAGATTAACAGCCGCTACAAAACCCAGACCACTTTTCATTTATCTTTTTCCTTTCTTAAGTATCAAGTTTTGAATTAAACCTAAGTTGAACGATTTTTTGCGAAGAAATGTGCCAAGATCTTGATGCAGCAAGGTTTGCGAAAATCGTAGGCATACCAATGGATATGTCGAGACTTTTCGCAAGTCCTTGATGCGCAAGAGATTGGTGCAGGTCGAGTAAAAAATCGCTCAATTTAGGTTAAAAATTGGAACGAAATGCTCTCTGCTCCCTATCCATTATTCTCAGCATACGCACTTTTAACCGGAGCATCCAGACAAATAATCCCGTGTATGCGCATAATGATCCCAGAAAAAATATCAGGGTTTTTATGTCCATGCCGGGATTTGCAGGATTTAATGTGTCTTCAGGATGTAAAGACGTCGTGATCCTGGGCACGACAAAAACCAGAAACGGCACTGTGCAAAAAGCAAGAATCGAGTACACTCCGGCAAACATACGTCTTTTTTCATGATCAGGCACTGCGGATCTGAGGACAAAATAGGCGCCGTAGATCATCAGGAGCATAACAATAGAGGTTTGCCGTGGATCCCAGTTCCAGAATGAGCCCCAGGTAGCTTTGGCGAATATTGAACCGGTTACCGTGGCAAGAAAACAAAACAGAAAACCCAGTTCAGCAGATGATTGCGCCAAAAAGTCTGCATTTACCTTTCGCGTGATTAAATATACGCTGCTCGCTATCATGGATAACAAAAAGGCCAGTGTCGCCACCCATGCCGTGGGGACATGAAAAAACAGAATGCGGGATACCTCGCCTGGAAAGCCCGCAGCCGGTTCAACGTACAAAAAAACAGCGGCTATTATAAGATTCATCCAGATTGTCAGTAAAATTTTGTAAATCATAACCTTTATTCTTCCCAGATCAGTGGAAACAGCAACAAAGAGACAGTAATCATAATAACAGCATATGCCGCGGCAATTTTAACTTCCGGCCAGCCGGCTGCACTTATGCCGTAGGCAGCCCTTTCACTCCCTTTAATAGCGGTAATTATAAGAGGCAGAAGGAGCGGAAAGGACAGGGCCGAAAACAGAGCGCCGCGTGCATTGGCCTGGGCGATCATAGCTGCCACCAATGTAGTTCCGGCGCCAAGGCCAAGTCCGCCGGTAACCATCATGGCTACAAAACAGCCTGGAAATATGATTTTATATCCCATCAATAGAATAAATGCCGGCACAATAATCAACTCCAGAACGGCTAACATGGTCAAATTGAAAAACAGTTTTCCAAGAAAAACCGCCTGGGGCCTGGCAGAAAGCTTCAAAATGTCCATAGTACCCGCTTCCTGTTCTTTGACAAAGGAACGGGAAAGGCCTGAAAGTGCGGAAAAGACCAGTATTATCCACAGCAGCACCGCGTATAAAAAAGGTCTTTCCGATTCCTCGATGCGGAAAGAGCCTATTGAAAAACTTACGGCCACAAGAGTGGTCAAAGCAAACATCAGGATTGAATTCACCGCATAACGTGTTCTGAATTCGCTGCGTAAATCACGAAGCCAGATAGCAACGGCTTCACTCAGATAGGTTGACGATACTGTCTGCGTAATCCACCTCCCGCTTTTCGTTGGATGCAATTACGGTAATTCCGCAAGTCCGTTGATCTGAAATAATATTTTTTACACTTTTTATTCCTCTGCTGTCAAGGTTACATCCCGGCTCATCCAATAATAAAAAGGGAGGATTGTGAATAAGCGCCTGAACAAGTTTCAGGCGCTGCTTCATTCCGGATGAAAAAGTTCCGCATATTTTTTCAGCGTGCTTAACCAGATCAACCCTTTCCAGAATATTGAAGCAGCTCTTGCGATCATAGGCAACACCCCTGACCCTGCAAAAAAACTCCATGTTTTCAAGAGCGGTTAATTCATCATACAAAGCCAGCGCCGGCGCAACCATACCGACATATTGCCGCCTGGATTTTTTGGGTATGGGCTTATTATCGCAAAACATTTCAACCCGACCTGCCGAAGGCCTGACAAGACCGGCAATAATACGCAGCATGGTGCTTTTCCCGGACCCGTTCCAGCCGGTAATTGCCACAACATCGCCTGAGTTCAATTCAAAGGAGATATCTTTAAACAAAAGTGTTGTGGAAAAGTATTTGCCGATGCCGGTGACTTTAAGGGTGCACATTGTCAGTAAGTCTCTAATTTCTCTTGATTACATATAAAATATAGATAGTCTGAAGCTCGCATAATTATCTGAAATTATCAATAGCTAATTCCGTGGTGAACTTTTACAATTTTTGTAATTTTTTATTAGCAATTTTTGTAATTTTTTCCCGTAAAATCGGATTTTGTAATTATTTTATAAATAGAGCATGAAATAGAATATCTATTCTGATAATCAATAATTACAGCATATTAACAACTTTTGCTAAAATAAATATTATCAGGTGCAACAGTTGCTTCTTATTTGGCACAACACTTGCTTTTTAAATCAATAAAAGTTCGGGTAATTAAACCCGACAACTCACAAAACAATAATCTGCATAATCCGCGGATTAAAAAAAAAGGAGGAAACTATGTTTATGAAAAGAAAAAAAATATTATCGTGGAGTTTGGCAATGACGATATCCCTGTTCCTTTGTGGAGGGGGGATAGCTTATGCAAAAGTAACCGGTCCGTGCGCTGACTGCCATATAATGCACAACAGCCAACATAACGTTGCTATAGACAGCAGCGGTCCGAATCCGTACCTGACAAAGGGTGGCTGCGTGGGTTGCCATACTGGAACCAATATTGGAGGCAGCACTCCTTTTGTCTTTAGTACGATTCCGCCAACCTATGGAGGTAATACCTTGGCTGGTGGTAACTTCTATTGGGCTACTCAGAACGGAGCAACAGGTCACAATGTGAAGGGAATTCCTAATATGTCTGTTGATAGCTTAAGTGCAGCACCTGGTAACAGAGTTAGTTGCGGTATCGAAGATAATTGCCACACCTCTCTGTTTACCACAACATCGGTCGATACTGGATGCGAAGGCTGTCACCTTGAGCCTAAACACCACGCTCCTCAACAGGCTGTAGGCACCCCTGCTTTAGCAGTAAATGGTTACTTCAGATTCCTTTCCGGACATCAGGATGCACTTGGTGCTGGTGTTGAAGGTATTGAAGATGATGACTGGGAATATGAACGCGCTGCTGAGAACCACAATGAGTATTTGGGGGTTTCCGTAACCAAGACTGGTACCACTACTCTCACAAATAAAAACATGTCAGCGTTTTGCTGTGGCTGTCACGGCGATTTCCATGTTCAGCAAGATGCCAGCGACAACTGGATTAGACATCCATCTGATGCAGTCATACCGGATACAATAGGATCAGAATATGCTTATGCCTTCTTGGCAGATAACAGCGGCACAGGAATCTATGACCCGGATGTGCCCGTGGCCAGACCAAATTTCACTGGCTTTAGCGGCCCAAAAAGTACCGTAGCGATCGGCACAGACTTGGTCATGTGTCTTTCCTGCCACAGAGCACACGGCAGTCCTTATAACGATATGCTCCGTTGGGATTATAGCGGTATGGTCGTTGGTAATGGTTCCGTCACTGGTTGTTTTAAATGCCACTCTGAAAAAAATTAATTAGGCCAAGCCCTGGAGGGATGTCGGCTCAGACTTCAGCCAATCGAGCTTTTTCTCTCCAAATCACTCTTTCTCCTGGTTCCTCAATAGACCGGGGAACCAGGAGAAATGCCCACCATACAGAATCACAAAATCTCGCATTCAAAAAACAACAGCCGAACCACACTAAGGGTGATTCGGCTGTATCTAATTATAAATAACGTTTTTAATAACTTTCATACTCTACCATATTATGTAGAAGAGGTTTTAGTTATCATCGGAGATTAACTAATTTACAGGTAAATTATGAGCTATGCCATGGCAATCGCCGCACTTGGCTGTATCCTGCATCATCATTTTTGAATGAGGCATTCCGTGGCATTCGCTGCATAGCGGTATTTTCTTATGTGCTGAATGACATTCCGAACACTTAACATCAGTGTGCTTGGTGTAATTATTCTGCAGTAAGCCATATGCCTGATCATGGCAGCCTGCGCAAATAATATTTGACGTTTCCTTCTCGCTATAGGTTATCTTAGCGGGCATATGAACAGGGTGACAACTCATACAACCATTATCATCCATCTCAAAGCCAGGGCTGTGGGATTCATGACATTCATTACATTTGGGTATATAGCCATGTTTTACGTGATGACAATCTGAACATGCAACCTCTGTTGTATGTCTGCTGACATTATCGGTAATCTGTTTGGTCTCTTTTGTATGACAAGACATGCAGGCATTATTGCTTAACGCTGCGCCGGGAATAATCAGTGGCGCATGAGGATCTGTATGACATGAAGCACAATCCACTAATGGAGTTTGTTTTGTACCCTCGCCGTGAAATACCCCGTGACAGGTTTCACATTTCGGTATGGCTGTCTCATATGGACGCTTTTTGGGGTTAAAAACATGGAACTCCTTATGACAGTCAACACATTCTATCTGATGTTTTCCACCAGCATCTTTAATTCGGTCAAATACACCAATATGGCACTGTGCACACTCAGCTACTGAATGAAGAGGCTGAGGCTGAATATCATATAGCTTGGATAGCTCAGCGACCTTTTTCTTTTCTTTTTTGACCACATCGGTTGTTGCCGCTTCCTCACCTCCAGCAGACGCTGTCACAACGGCCTTCTGACATCCCACGACAACAAGTAATAGTGCTGCAATAGCGATAACGCTAAAAACTATGACTCCCTTTTTTACACTCTTCATCTACATCACCTCCATTAATTTTTCAAATCATGGGCTATACCATGGCATTGCCCGCATACAGGATATTTCTTTAACATCTTACTCGGATGGGGTTCGCCATGGGGTATCTTACATGAAATACATGACGGAACCATCTTGTGAACATCTCTATGACAGTAGACGCATGATAAATCCTTATGCTTGGTTGTATTATTATTCAACAACGTATATGCCTCGCCGTGACAGGCGGCACAGTAATGCGAAGGTGTTTCCTGATCATAAGCTATAACAAGTGGCATATGTACGGGATGGCATGAAAGGCAAGCTTCAAAATTCATATCTTCGGTGTGTTTTTCATGGCATTCCATACATTCAGGAATATATCGGTGCTTTGTATGACATTCATTACATGCCAGGTTGGTATGGGCGCTGGGCTTTTCTTTTACTTCAAGTCCTTGCTTTTCATGGCATGTCAGGCAGGGAGCTGATACTTCGCCTTCTATTTTTAAATCCATAGGAGCATGAGTGTCTGAATGACATGATCCGCAATTTTCAAGAGTATAATGAGGACTATCGCTATGACATACACTGCACTCAGGAATAGCGTTTTTACCGTCAGGCGGGTGCTCTGTATGGCAATCCAGACAGCCGACTTCTGTTTTATGCTTATTCCCGCTGGCAGCTATTGTCGCAGGTTGTTTTTCGTGACATTTAATACAATCAGAATCCGAAAGCGAGTAGCCTTCCTGGTTTGCGGCCAATGCGCTGGAGCTGTATAGAATCAGCACCAATAACGAAAATAAAATTCCTGTTTTCTTTCTCATATCTTCCTCGCTTTACAGTTGAATAGGGGATGATGACGATACTCAAAATTTACTAAAACGCCCAAAATATTAAGAAAATTATTGGTCTCAGGCAGTGAACCAATAGCATCACAAATTATCTTATGTCAAGTTTTTTCTTGCCTATCTCAACGAAATCATTCCATATGACCGCTTGATAATTCTGGAACTCCTTCCACATGACGGCCTGATCATTGGGTACCTATCTCTCCTAACCCATAAAGACTAACTATAAATCCATATCTGCGGTCACTTTCGTTCTCATCTTCGTAAAAACACCTGATAGACCAGCACTGTGATTCATATAAAAACCCAATAATTGTTCTTATATCTCTACCATCATATAAATTACGTTCATATTCACCAAATACTTCAAGGCTGTCCGACAGCTTTAAATTAATATTATAATAAATAGACTCACTTGAATCAAATGCATATCTGTGTTCAACAAACAACCTGTCCCCTCGATAATCCGATAAAGCTACTGCAACATTACGAGTTAGAAAAGAGTTTTCATATTGGCACCATTTTGCATCAGCCTGCAAAGACAAATATTTTGCAGGTGAAAGCTCAAGTTCAGCATAAATGGGAGAAAACGGCTCAAAATTGTCGCCTCTTGCCTCACCAATGTCATAACTCTGTTCTATCAAGAAACGGCAGAACTCATTATAATTATAACTCACCGGCTCATCATTTTCTTCATCCTCAGCCCCTTCCATTTTCTCTTCCGCACTTTCCTTTGATCTTGAGGTAAAAGTGTTTGTAATTGAATAGGTAATCAGGTTGTTTTTCTCAATAGTGTCCGGATATTCTTCCTGGTCCTGCTCGGGTGTGTAATCATAAATAATTTGCGGCTTAATTGAATGTTTGATTCTGTCTAAGTTCTTTCCATTTATATTGTATATCTTATAAATTTCAGTAAATAGATCCAGTTTTATGTCATAAATCTGCCTGTTCAATATCTTGTTTGTTTCTACTGTCTCATCTGAGTAGTCATCAACATACCAGGCCGTCTCTCTGACGCCGAAAGATGGCTCAAAAGTAAAATAACTTCCGAAACTATAAGGAAGATAAACTCTTGGATGCAAATCCAGGCGATGAAGCCTGTTTCCATCCTTACTGTAAGAGTACGTATATTCAGAATCAAAATCTACATAAAAAGGTGTTTCATATATTTTCTGTTTTGATGCATCAAACTCGATCAGCGGCAGTTGTTGTAAAGTTGTATCCATAGCATCCTGACGTCGATTAATGACATTATCATACCATCGCAACTCTGCATTAAGGCTATATTGTGACCAGATCTTGTTAACGCTCAAACTGTTCACCCTTGTGGAATCATCATATTCATCAAGATCTCTGCCAAAATTATCAGAATAATAAGTACTTGTTTTTTTAAAGCCTGTATATCCATTTTTGAATTCATGCAGGTAATCATGGTCACTGATAATATCGATATCCAGTTTTGCAAAAAAACCAAAGGGCATGGCCTGATCATGCTTCCACCTGAACCAGTAGCGGTTGGTATTGGGTCGCAACACGCTATCCGATCTATAACCCCATTCCCTGCTGGATTCCAGAATGCCTGTTTTCTCAAATTGTTGGGTACCGTCATCAACTTTTCTGTCTTTCAAAAAGTCGTACATCATAGTCCCTTTAGAATCATTGTCTAAAACATACCTGTATTCAAAAGCAACTTTGTCTCCACGACGCCCCATGTGGTATAAATAAAAGGTTGCATCCGAGCTTTCATTTATAGCCCAGTAAAAAGGCTGGTTATATTCCTCCCATTTTCGCTCTGAATATCCAATTTGTGGCGGCAGTAAACCTGACTGGCGTTTTTGCTTGGCTGGAAAAACAAGAAAAGGAGTATAAAGAAGAGGCATTTTTTTTACCCAAAGAGCTGCATGACTGATAAAACCATAACCTTCCAGCGTAACTTTCAAATTTCTTCCAGTAATTTTCCATGGCGGGCTTTCACCGTCACATGACGTCAGGCTGGCTTTATCAACAAAATAGCTGTTTTCCCCCAGCTTTTTTATCTTATTACCCTTTATGTAAAAATGGTTTTCTTTAAGAAATACAGTTCCATTATAGATTGTCCCGATCTCGGCCTCCAAATCCATTTCCATGCGGTCACCGATTAAAACATCCTCCCCTGCTGTCATTATCACGTGACCAACTACAAGAACCTCCATGGTATTGTAATTAAAACGGACAAAATCAGCAGTCAGTTTCCTGCCTTTTTTTGTTATAACCGCATTGCCTTTTGCAACATATTGATCTGTTTTATGGTCGTAGCTCATTTCGTCCGCAGCGATATGCCAAGGTTCTACAGAATCATCCTCGAAGAATTTCTCCTGAATTTCAGCGCAAACACAAACAGGAATAGCAGTCAAAATAATGAGCAGGATAGACAGACGAGCTATAATGTGAGCCGCTTGCCCGATTCTATATCTTGCTCGATAACCAGGCATGAAAATCTTTATACGATCATAGGGCTCGGTCAAAAATAACTTGGCATTTTTGCATCCCAACTTCACCATATCTTTAATCGATCCTCATTCGCACCTGATCTTAAAAATTGGCCTCGAAGTAGCCCGCTATTCCTGCGGTTTTGCTCAATCAGATCGATGAAATCTACGGCAAATTTGGGCGTAAATTCTACCAACTTATTTTTGACCGAGCCCATAAAACAGATTGCGGATATGAAACGGGAGTTTTGGAAGTGATTCATGTTATAAAAAAAATCTGGGGAAAAGGGCAATTAAATCCATTCAATACGACTATCGGAATCTTTTCTTTCAACAATTTCTCCTATAATATAGGCCTTTTCTCCCATAGCATTAAGTCTTTCAAACGCATCCTGGGCAACCTCTTCAGGCAATACAGCTATCATGCCGAGACCATTATTAAAAGTGCGCAGCATTTCTTTTTCAGATATCTTACCGGCCTGCTGTAAAAATGGAAAAACAGGAGGAATATCCCAGCTTCCCTTTCTTATAACAACATTACAGGATTCTGGTATGATTCGAAGGATATTATCGCCAATACCTCCACCTGTTATATGTGCAAGACCCAGGACAGGGAGATCTCTGTAAATACGATAAATAGTATCTGAATATATTTTCGTTGGAATAATCAGTTCTTCTCCCAGATTTTTGCCTAACTCAGGCACATGGTCATCAATTTTTAACTTTAAAACATCAAAGCATATCTTGCGTACAAGTGAATATCCATTACTGTGAAGCCCGCTTGATGCAATACCAATAAGTTTATTGCCTGCGCGAATCTCGGAACCATCAATAACTTTACTGCTATCTACGATTCCTACAGCAAAACCAGCCAGATCATATTCGTTATCTCTGTAAAATCCAGGCATTTCAGCAGTTTCACCACCTATTAGAGCGCATACAGCCTGTCTGCAACCCTCAGCGACTCCATTTATAATTTCAGTTACAGCATCTGTTTTCAGTTTGCCTGTTGAAAGATAATCAAGAAAGAAAAGCGGTTTTGCCCCCTGAACAGCAATGTCATTAACGCACATGGCAACCAGATCAATACCAACTGTATCGTGTTTGCCCATCATAAAAGCAATTTTAAGTTTGGTGCCGACACCGTCTGTCGAGCTAACAAGAACCGGCTTTTCCATACCGGCAATATCGAGCGAAAAAAGCCCCCCAAACCCTCCTATTTCACCGATAACACCGGTTCTGGGGGTTTGTTCGGCTATTTCTTTAATTTTATTGACCAGGGCGTTCGCTTTGTCTATATCTACCCCTGCATCAGCGTAAGTAAGAGAATCAGTCATATTAAATCTCCCTAAATTACTGTTACCTAAGTTGAACGATTTTTTACTCGAACTGCACCAATCTCTTGCGCATCAAGGACTTGCGAAAAGTCTCGACATATCCATTGGTATGCCTACGCTTTTCGCAAACCTTGCTGCATCAAGATCTCGGCACATTTCTTCGCAAAAAATTGCTCAACTTAGGTATCAAAGCCTTATAAAACTTGAGAACTAAATTGAATCAGCTTAAAAGTCAAAACAATTTTTTTGACATAAATTGCTTATTATGTAACAGTTCAGCCTTTAAGGCACAAAGACAAAGAAGAGAGTTGAACTATTACCTTTATAAAGGGCTGTCGGTATGAAAAAAATAAATATAGGCTTACTCGGTTGCGGTACAGTTGGTACAGGTACTGCAAAAATTCTTATTGAAAGCAAAGATCTTATAAGTTCACGGGTTGGAACTGTTCTGAATTTGAAACGTATTGCCGACATAGATATTAATAGAGACAGAGGAATAAAATTCAATGAGGGCGTTCTGACTACCAATGCTTCAGGAGTAGTTGACGATCTGGAAATTGACATTATTGTCGAGCTGATTGGAGGAGAGGGAATTGCAAAGGACTTAATTTTAAGAGCCATTAATAACGGAAAACATGTCGTTACTGCAAATAAGGCACTTCTTGCAAGCCACGGCAATGCCATATTCAAGGCAGCAGATGAAAAAGGTGTTGATCTTGCTTTTGAAGCAAGTGTTGGCGGGTGTATACCGATTATCAAAACTTTGCGTGAGAGTCTGGTCGGAAACCGGATTAATTCAATGATCGGTATTTTAAACGGTACATGCAATTATATCCTTTCAAAAATTACAAATGATAAGAGCAGCTTTGAAAACGCTCTGTCCGAAGCGCAAGCGAACGGATTTGCAGAGGCAGATCCAGCCCTGGATGTGGAGGGCATTGACACAGCTCACAAATTAGCCATATTGTCATCACTTGCCTATGGAATGGAAATCAATCTTAACGATATTTATATTGAGGGAATTTCTGAAATTACCCCCCTTGATATTGAGTTCGCCGGACAGTTTGGATACAGGATAAAACTCCTTGCGATCAGCAAAAATAGAGGGAATAAAGTCGAAACAAGAGTTCATCCTACCATGATTCCCTTTGACAATCTTCTTTCCAATGTCAACGGCGCGTTAAATGCAATTACAGTGTCCGGCGACGCGGTGGGTAATATAATGCTTTACGGGCATGGAGCAGGCATGATGCCTACTGCCAGCGCTGTAGTCAGCGATACGGTTGATCTTGCACGCAACCTTTTATCCGGCGCCAGGAAAAGAGTCCCTTTGCTTTCATACCAAATGGAAAACATTAAAAAAATTCCTGTTATGCCTGTTGACGAAATCCTTACTAACTATTATTTCAGGTTCTCGGTTCTGGATCAGCCCAGCGTACTTTCAAAGATATCAGGCATTTTAGGCGATCATGGCATCAGTATTAAGTCTGTCCATCAGAAAGGACGAAAATTAAAAGGTTCGGTTCCTATAATCATACTAACGCATCTCGCCAGAGAAGCCGGCGTTAAAAAAGCTTTGTCTGAAATTGCTTCTCTTGAGATTGTAAAAGACAAACCGGTTCTCATACGAATCGAGGATGAAAACAATCAGATATAAAACGGTTTACGGTTCACAGTTCACGGTTCACGGTTATATGCCAGGACATTAATACCTAAGTTGAGCGATTTTTTGCGAAGATATGTGTTGAGATCTTGATGCATAAGGATTTGCAAAAACCGCAGGCATACCTGTGGATATGTAGAGGATTTTTGCGAAGCCTTTATGCGCAAGAGATCGACGCAGATCAAGTAAAAAATCGCTCAATTTAGGTAATAACCCGAATAAAGTTAATTTTTGCCTGGTTCCCATGCTCCAGCGTGGGAAAGAGAAAACTGTGAGCCGTAAACCGACAACCGTAAACCATGAACCGTTAGGTGAAATATGTATATTGTCTGCTCAGATCTGGAAGGAGTTCTTGTCCCTGAAATATGGATAAATGTAGCCAAAAAGACCGGCATTAAGGAACTTGAACTGACTACGCGTGATATACCTGATTATGATGTATTGATGAAAAAAAGACTTTCCATTCTTCATAAACATGGCCTGAAGATAGATGATATTAAAGAGGTTATAGATTCCATGGAACCGCTTGAAGGTGCAGTGGAATTTCTTGAGTGGCTCCGATCATGCGTCCCGGTAATAATTGCTTCAGATACATTTGTTCAATTCGCAGGACCTTTAATGAAAAAACTTGGATGGCCGACACTTTTTTGTAATTCTTTGCAAATAGATTCTGACGGCTCAATTAATGGGTACACCCTGCGCCAGAAAGACGGCAAGCGGCAGGCGATACTATCTCTAAGAAACCTTAATTACAAAACAATAGCTGTCGGCGACTCATATAACGATGTTTCCATGCTCAAAGAAGCTGATACAGGCATTTTTTTCCTGCCGCCGGATAATATAAAAAATGAGTTCCACGAACTCACTGCATCATATTCATATGAAGAGTTAAAAAATATTATCAGTAGAAGACTGAAGGTGGAAGGTGAAAGGCTGAAGGGGGTGCAATACAAAAAAGTGACATAGAACAAAACGTGACTATTTCGGTGCCAAGAAGCACCAATTGAATGATGAATGTCGAACAAGAAATATTGAATATCAAAGTGTGGATGTTTTTTTTAAATTATTTGGGGTTATTCAACGTGCAAAATAAAATTATTAAGTACCTTCCTTCGTAATTCGACATTCCCTGTTCGACATTCGACATTAAGCTGATAGACTGATTCAACGATTATGTAATATAATTTATGTCACTTTTTTTGTATTGCACCCGACTGAAGGTGGAAGGTAGAAGGCTGTTAGCTTCAGCCTTCAGCCTATACACCTACATTATTTAGAACATTATGATAACCCATAAAACAACATACCGTGTAATTTACGGTGATACGGACAAGATGGGTGTTGCCTATTATTCAAATTACTTGCGCTGGTTTGAAATGGGTCGCACAGAATTTTTCAGATATCTGGGACTTACTTACAAAGAAGTTGAAGAAAGGGGAATTTTTCTGCCTGTCTCAGAGGTGTATTGCAAGTATTTATACTCTGCACATTATGATGATGTTCTGATAATAGAAACTTCTTTAGACACAAGCGTTAAAGCTGGTATGAAGTTTAATTATCTCATATTAAATGAACAAGGAAATACAATACTTGCAAAAGGAAAAACCAGGCATGCCTTTACTGACCGCAACGGCCGGGTGGTTCGTCCTCCTGAACTTTTAATGGAACTTATTGCAAAAAATGCCTAATAAAAAGTGCCTAAAGTGAGCTAAAGTGCCTAAAATGCCTAAAGTTGTGGTACGCCTTCGGCGTGCTAATTGATAACATATGAATAAAAACTGTTACACTTCCCTATGCATTAATGATTCAAGAAATCTTTATATAAAATGGCAGAATACCTTAACTTTAGGCACTTTAATATACTTTAGCTCACTTTAGGCACTTATAGTCCGCACCGAACGGCGCTAATTTATAATACATCTCAAACATAATGGGTTTGATGAATACCTACGTAACAAAATTCAATAAATGCAAAATCCTCGTTGTCGGAGATTTGATGATCGATGAATATCTATGGGGAGATGTTGACCGGATATCACCTGAAGCACCTGTCCAGGTAGTATCGGTCAAAAATGAAAACTATACATTAGGCGGGTCCGGCAATGTTGTAAATAATCTTGTTGAACTTGGCGCAAAAGTGTCAGTGATAGGTATAACCGGCACTGACAGGCACGGCAACCTGTTGCTGAAAAAGTTAAATAAACTGGGGGTCGATACAACAGGCGTTGTTAAGGAACCAGACAGGCCGACTACAAGGAAAACAAGAATTATTGCCGCAAATCAACATGTGCTCAGAATAGACAGGGAAACAAAAAGAGAAATATCAGCCAAAACTTTTGAACTCCTTGCAGGATTTATTGAAGAAAAAATCTCCTCAACTGATCTGGTTCTGATTTCCGATTATGGGAAAGGACTTATCACAAATTCCTTGCTTTCAAAACTGATCAAATCTGCTGAAAAGCACAATAAAATAACGATTGCTGATCCAAAAGGGCTCGATTTTTCTAAATATTCAGGAGTATCTTTGCTTACACCAAACAGAAAAGAAGCAGCGCTTGCTGCTGGAACCGAAATTTCAAATAAATCAGCTCTCATAGAAGCAGGAAATAAAATCCTTGATACTGTTAGCATAGATAATCTGCTTATCACATGCGGCAAGGACGGGATGGTTCTGTTTGAAAGGAACAAAGAAGCTTATAAAATCAGTGCAAAAGCCAGACAGGTCTATGACGTTTCAGGAGCAGGAGATACTGTACTCGCTGTTATAGGGCTTGCATTGGCATCAGGGGCATCATTAAAAGACAGCGCTGCCATAGCAAACACCGCTGCCGGAATTGTCGTAGGCAAAATTGGAACCGCCACTGTTTCAAGCAAAGAACTTGTCTCAGCTTTAACGCCCTGTTCTGATTACACTATATTTAAACAAAAAACATTAACGGAACTTGAATCATTAACAAAGGAATTGAAAAAAAACGCCAAAAAAATTGTTTTGACTAACGGCTGTTTCGACCTGTTACACGCGGGCCATATCATGCTTTTTTCTGCTTCAAAACAGCTTGGTGACATTCTTATAGTTGCCATTGACGATGATGATTCAGTGAGATCGCTTAAAGGGCCGGGAAGGCCTGTAATTTGTGAAAGTGAGCGTGTCAGAGTGCTTGGCGCACTTGACAGCATTGATTATGTTATAGTCTTTTCTTCAAACGAACTTGAAAAACTCATTCAAATCATACAGCCCGACATACTGACAAAGGGCAGTAATTATAGTTCCGAAGAAGTTTTTGGACACGAACTTGTCGAACAATATGGCGGAAGAGTTGCCCTTATCCCTGTAATAAAAAACATTTCATCGACCACTATAATTAACAATATCAAGAGAGATCTTTGAAAAACAACACGTTATTTTTGCAGGAAAACCCGCAGGGCATATTTTTCAAGGTTTTTGTTCAACCAAAGTCTTCAAAAAATATGATTACAGGAATTTACGGTGATGCAATTAAAATCAAGCTCACAGCTCCTCCGGTAGATGGCGCCGCCAATAAAATGTGTATTAATTTTCTCGCAAAATGCCTGAAAGTTCCAAAGACATCATTAGAAATAATATCAGGGCACACCAGCCGGGCTAAATACTTGCTTTATAAACAAAAACATAATAATAAAGACAGACGGGAGGACATTGAGCGTTTCAAGAAGGTGTTTGAAAAGTTATTAAATGCTAAAAAAACAGCTTGACATTCTTTCTTAATATATATATTAAATCTTTTTTATTGATGCGGGGTGGAGCAGTCTGGTAGCTCGTCGGGCTCATAACCCGAAGGTCAGAGGTTCAAATCCTCTCCCCGCTACCAGAATAAGAACAAGGGGTTACGAACAATTCGTAACCCCTTTTTAATTGGCGTTAAAGATGGTTCCCCACAGTATAGGGCAGAAGATGCCCGTTGGTAAACCATAACCACATACCAACAAGGCCTGCGCGCAGCTGATGACGAAAAAAATCTTTAAGCAGCCTGGCCGAGATTTTCTTTTCAGACACCTCGTGAAGCCATTGGCGTACCATGAGCTTGGAGGGTACGCCTTTGATTCCCAGCACCAGACCGGCTTCGCGTGTGCGAATGTTTTTAACCTGTTCAATGGAGCGGATGTTGTTGGCCGCCATTAAAATAAATACCATAAACACCTTGTAGCTGGCCCCGCAATATCTCATGACCAGTTGCAGCCATTTGTTTTTAGTGATCAAAGTGATCAGGCACATAAATACGCCGGCATAGCGGGTGGCCTTCCATTCATGTTCTTCACTAAAGGGCTGATCTTCTGCAGGTATTGACACCGTCGCCAAAGGCAAATCAAGTTGCCTGCTGCTGGCATCACGCTGCTCTTTGTGAATCTGTTCAACCTGCCTTGCTTTATTACCGGTAGACCGGCGGCTGGAATTAAATATTCAAGAGGATCATATTCATCTTTTGATGTCAATTCCGCCGAAGTATTCTGTTTCGTCAATAATGGGTTTTTTGAAAGGGAAATTAGCATTACGGCTGTTTCAACGATACGAGAGATTGGGAAAACGATATTGGGGGGCGGCATTTATGGAGTCGAGGATATTGTGTTAGTACAGTCGGCCTGAAAGAAAAGCAGATAAGAGAGTATGTAAAGTGGCAGGAGCAGAAAGAAAAAGAGATTGAACAGAAGCAACTAAGACTGTTCAAATAAACAAATAACAGGGTACCTTTTAGGACAATTAAAACAAGCCACTTCCTCTGGGGGTAATTTGACTATTTCGGCAGGGACCGCTTGAAATTGACTGATCCGGCCATCAAAACGGTGCTTGAAAAAATAGAATCGGCTTTTGATTTGTGGATGCAGTTGATTCACCGCAGTTTTTTGAATCCTGAATTGAAAGACAAGTATTTAAAGTTGGTGGAAGCCAGAAAAACCGCTCTTTGGCTGTAGAGCAAGTGAAAGTATTCTAAGACGGCTTTGCATCCCACTTACGTTTAAAATTATCGGCAGAAAAGGGGCACGGACAAACTTGTTTGTCCATGGCACCCGTCGGTGAACTTCTGAGCCCTGAACCCGTGAACGGATATGACTTATTTAAGCCCGCTTTTTATTAAGGCTTCTGCCAGCGGGTTATTAAACGGCGCATTCCCGCTGCTTAAATTCTTTTTGTCCTTATTCTTTGGTTTTGGTTTACGATTTTTAGCCTTTTTTAAGCCCGGATTTTCCACTCCAGTACCCGACTTCTCTGCCTGCGATTTCATTGAGAGAGAAATCCTGTTTCTGGCAAGGTCAACTTCAAGCACACTTACCGTAATCTTTTGCTGGACTTTTACAATATCAGCGGGATTTTTTACAAACCTGTCCGCCATCTGACTGACATGAACAAGGCCGTCCTGATGCACGCCGATATCAACAAAAGCGCCGAATGCGGTGATATTTGTCACAATTCCCGGGAGTTTCATTCCAGGTTTCAGGTCTTCGATTTTTTCAATACCATCGGCAAATGAGAATGCTTCGAATTTTTCCCTTGGGTCTCGTCCCGGTTTTGCCAATTCATCAAGGATATCATTCAGCGTGGGAAGCCCGACTGAATCAGTAACATATTTTGTAACATTAATTTGATTCCTGATATCAGGTTTTTTTATAATATCAACGACCATTGTCTCAAGGTCTCTCGCCATGGCGTCAACAATATAGTAACTTTCAGGATGTACTGCGCTGGCATCCAGCGGGTTTTCACCGTCATGAATCCTTAAAAAACCCGCAGACTGTTCAAACGCCTTGGGGCCAAGGCGCGACACTTTTGTCAGTTGCTGCCTGGACATGAAGGGTCCGTTGTCCTCACGATAAGCGACAATATTTTTTGCGAGTCCGGCGTTCATGCCTGAAACATAGGTAAGGAGCTGGGCGCTGGCTCTGTTCAGATCAACACCTACACCGTTAACACAGCTCATAACAACATCATCAAGGGCCTGTTTCAGGGCTTTCTGATTGACATCATGCTGGTACTGGCCGACGCCTATTGATTTGGGATCGATCTTTACAAGCTCTGCAAGCGGGTCCATCAGACGTCTTCCAATTGATACAGCTCCGCGCACCGTTAGATCATGATCCGGGAATTCTTCTCTTGCCGCTTCAGAAGCGGAATATATTGATGCCCCGCTTTCATTGACCATTATAACCTGCACAGGCTTTGAAAAAGGGACAGTCTTGACAAAGGCTTCTGTTTCTCTGCCGGCCGTGCCGTTTCCAACAGCTATGACTTCAATATCAAACTTTTCGCACAGGGATTTTATCTTTTCGGTTTCTGCAAGAGCCTTTTTTTCAGACATATGGGGATAAACAGTATCAAAATGAAGCAGTTTCCCTTGCGGGTCAAGACAGACAAGCTTGCACCCTGTTCTGAATCCCGGGTCTATTCCCATTACGCGTTTTGCTCCCAGCGGCGGAGCAAGCAGGAGCTGGCGGAGATTATCTACGAACACTTTTATTGCTTCAGTATCAGCCCTTTCTTTTGCGTGGAGCCTGGTTTCGGTTTCCATTGAACGGGAGAGAAGACGCTTGTAGCAGTCCTTTATGGCCAGCTTTACCTGTGCGGAATCATCACCTTCTCCATTAACAAACAGGTTTTCAAGTATAGCTGTTGCCTCATCTTCGTCAGGCAGTATGTCAAGGTTAAGAAAGTCTTCGCTTTCACCCCGTCTCATGGCCAGCATCCTGTGAGAAGGAACACCGGCAACTGTTTCCTCCCAGTCAAAATAATCCCTGAATTTAGCCCCTTTTTCCTCCATGTCTGAAGCAACCCGGCTTTTAATCACAGCTTTTGTGAAAAAGAGGTTCCTCAGTCGGGCTCTGGCCTTATCATTCTCATTTATGATTTCTGCAATTATGTCTCTGGCCCCGGCCAGAGCGTCTTCAACAGACTCAACACCCTTTTCAGGGTCAATGAAAGACTCCGCCTCTTTGACCGGATTTACTCCTTTTTGTTCAAAAATTATCAGCGCCAGCGGTTCAAGCCCTTTTTCCTTTGCTATAATTGCCTTTGTCCGTCGTTTTGGCTTATAAGGAAGATACAGGTCTTCAAGCACAGTCATGGATTCCGCAGCAAGAACCTTTTCCCGCAGTTCGTCCGTCAGGTGACCGTGTTTTTCAAGAGATTTGAGGATCGCTTCCTTTCGTTCCTTCAGTTCCATAAGCTGGTTCAGCCTGTCCCTGACAGCCATAACAACGACTTCGTCAAGACTTCCTGTGGCTTCTTTTCTATAGCGCGAGATAAACGGAATTGTTGCGCCTTCCGATAGAAGAGAAGCTACCGCCTTAACCTGATTGTTATTTATATTTTGTTCTTCAGCAATCCTGGATATAAATGTATCGTTGTTCATAGTCCCCCGGTATTAATTTTTGTGACTACTCACGTAGTCAGCCTTCAGCCTATCCACCTGAGTAGTTATACATTCCTGGCCTCGTTCTTTCGCAGGCGACAAAATATCTACAGTCTCGATATTTGTCAAGGCTTACTACTTTTTTTAGAAGCTCGCAAAGGAAGAGTCTGCCCATATTTTCAGGCCAGTTATGGGAAGTAAAGCTCGTTTTGACTGGGTAAAATCAAAGCGGAATGGATAAAAATAAGATTGAGATTGTGTTCTAATCCCTGTTGACAGATATTATTGGATACTTTAAGATATTTTAAGATACTTTTGGAGGATAATATGGACCGAGGGAAGGTTTTTCAATGTGAAGTAACGATATCATCCGGTGTAAGAGAAAAGCTTTTAAAAAAACATAATATCGAAATCTGGGAAGTTGAAGAGGTCATTTATGATGATCCTCATGCTTTTTCTATAACTTATCGTGATTGTTATTTTATTTATGGCCAGACATTTTCAGGCCGATATCTATTGATATTGATTAGATTGTTGTCTTCAGAAGAAGTGACTAAGTTGGGCTTTAAACAGGGAATCAACTTCATTAAAATAATTACTGCAAGGGACATGAATAAGAATCAAAGAAAAATGTATAATAAAAAGAGAGGGATAATATAATGAAAAACTCCAAGAAGGTCAGTGATATTCCCTTGATGAATGATGAGAAACTGGCGAAGTTCTGGGATAATAATGAGCCGGAAGACTTTGAAGAGTGGAATGAAGGAACAATGAAATTCACACGCCCACCTAAAAAGTTAATCCAGTTAAGACTCGATCCAAGAGATGTCAGAATAATTGACAGGGAATCCAAACGCTCAGGCATCGACAGGGCTCAATTAGTACGCTCATGGGTAAAGGAAAAGATAAGTCGCATGCACAACGATGAGAGATTATGAGGGCCAGGTGACCAGTCATAGGATTACAAAAAAAATAAAGCCCCATTTCTTCAGTGATATGAAGGATGGGGCTTTTTTGCAGCGCTGTTTAAGTTTGACGACAACTTCAAGTTTTCAGGATTGACGATACTGAGATAAATTAATGACTACAACGTTGCAATATGTTAAACAAATAAAATAGTGACGAATGCAAAAATCAGACAAAGAAAAAAATAATATGCACATAAAGGATTGGCCTGAAGGAGATCGCCCAAGGGAGATGCTTTTAGAAAAAGGACCGGAGGCTCTGAGTGATGCCGCGCTGCTGGCTATTCTTTTGAGAACCGGCAGGCAGGGGAAAAATGCCATAGCCCTTGCGAGAGAGATGATAAGTAACTTTGGCGGGCTCAATGGGTTGATGATGGCAACACAGGATGACCTGTTGAGTGTCAAGGGTATTGGAAAGGCGAAGATGGCTCAGATACTTGCCGCTATGGAAATTGTAAAACGCCGGCTACGCCAGCCCCTTGAAAAGATTAACATTATCGAAAATCCCCGCGATTTGTTTGAATATCTAAAGGCATCTATGAGCAATCTTTCCCGTGAAGAATTCCGGCTCCTCCATCTAAACAGATCAAAACATCTGATTGCTGAAGAGGTTCTGTTCCGTGGGACGGTTGATGAATCAGCGGTTTATGCCCGGGAAGTTGTTGAATCCGCTTTGAAGAAAAAGGCATCCGCCCTTATCTTTGTGCATAACCATCCCACCGGACCCGCTCAGTTCAGTCCGGAGGATATCGAATTGACAAAAGCGTTAATAGCCGCCTGCAGAGCCGTTGACATTCCGGTTCTGGATCATGTTGTTACCGGCAGGGGCGATTGCGTGAGTTTGCGGCAGGAATGCCCTGATATTTTTACAGGAGACGCATAAAGTAATATGAAGAAGCTCACACTTCCCCAGCTTGAACACCACCTGTTTGCCGCGGCGGATATCCTGAGGGGAAAGATGGATGCATCTGAATTCAAGGAATACATCTTCGGCATGCTCTTTCTCAAACGGTGCTCGGATGTCTTTGATGAAGAATATCAAGAAATCATAAAGGCCAATCTTGCCAGAGGGAGGACAGAAGATCAGGCCATCAAACGGGCTGAAGATCCTGCAAGGTATGCGAAATCCTTTTTTGTGTCCAAGGCGGCACGATGGGAAGAGATTAAACATACGCATCGCAACATTGGCAATGAATTGAACAAGGCATTATCAGCGCTTGAGCATGACAACCGGAGTCTTGATGGTGTGCTTGGGCATATTGATTTTAACAGGAAAGCCGGGAAAACAAAAATTCCTGACCGGAAACTGCGCGACCTTATCAACCATTTCAATAAATATCGCCTCAGAAATACCGACTTTGAATTTCCTGATCTTATCGGCGCTGCCTACGAATATCTTATCGGACAATTTGCGGATTCTGCCGGCAAAAAAGGCGGAGAATTTTATACGCCACGAGACGTTGTTCGTTTGATGGTGCGTATTCTCAAACCACAGGAAGGCATGCGCGTATATGATCCCTGTGTTGGTTCAGGAGGTATGTTGATCCACTCTAAGCAGTATGTGGAAGAGCATGGCGGCAACCCCTTTAACCTGAGCCTCTACGGCCAGGATAACAACGGCAGTGTCTGGTCCATGTGCAAGATGAATATGATCCTTCACGGCATTGCAGGCGCAAATATCCAGAATGATGATGTCCTGGCCTCGCCCCTTCATTTAGACGGCGGGGAACTTATGCGATTTGACCGGGTCATCACAAATCCGCCCTTCAGCCAGAATTATTCAAAGGATGGCATGAAGTTTTCCGAAAGGTTCAGATATGGTTTCTGCCCTGAGACCAGCAAAAAAGGCGATCTCATGTTTTTGCAGCACATGCTGGCAGTCCTGAGAACAAACGGCATGATGGCAACGGTAATGCCTCACGGGGTCCTGTTTCGAGGCGGCGTTGAAAAAGAAATTCGCAAAGGCGTTATCGAAGATGATCTGTTAGAAGCAGTGATAGGATTTCCGCCCAATCTCTTTTACGGCACCGGCATTCCCGCATGTGTATTGGTGTGCCGGGCCAAAGGCGCCAAACCTGACAAGCGTAAAGACAAGATTCTTTTTATCAATGCAGATGCGGAATTTCATGCGGGTCGGGCACAGAACTATTTAAGGCCCGAGCATATTGAAAAGATTACATCCGCTTTTGACGCATTTGAAAACATCCCCGGATATGCGGCCGTTGTGTCCAGAGATGAAATCAAGTCAAATGACTGGAACCTGAACATCCGGCGGTATGCGGATAATGCCCCTCCGCCCGAACCCCAGGATGTCCGCGCTCACCTGTTGGGCGGAATCCCAAAGGCAGAAGTCAAAGCAAAAAAAGATCTCCTTGATGCCCACGGCCTGAAGATTTCAACCATATTTGTAGAACGTGATGCAGACTATTATGATTTTGACCCAACACTCACCGAACGGCGTGATATTAAGAAGAGGATTGAGGCCGGAAAAGGAATACAGCTAAAGGAAACAAAGCTGAAAAATACCTTTGATCGATGGTGGGAAAAGCATCAACAATCGTTGATTGATCTGCCCGATACCAGGCAATGGCATTCACTTAAGCTTTTGTATTAATTTTAACAAGTTACCTGTACTTGACATAATCGTATTTTTGTGCATTGCGTATTTTGTTAGAAAATTAGGCAGGATTAATCCTAATGCATATTTTATTAATTTTGTCAAATATTACGTAATTATTTGAAATTGCACTGAAAAGCTTAAGTGAATGCCATTGCGATACCAGGAACCTCATGGAGGTGCGCAACGATCTTTTAGAAGCATTTGTATCGGACATCACGCCGGTGGGTTTGCTTGACCGGTTCAAGGTAGCGGGCGTGATTGCCACATGGTGGAATGAAAACAAGTTCGATCTAAAAACTCTCATCGCCCAAGGTTTTGGGGGATTGGTGGACGGCTGGGTGGATACCATAGAAGCCATCATGGAAGAGGCCAAGGGCAATCACTTTGATTTGGCCGATGATCCGATTGTGACCAGGTTAATCCCGGATTATCTTGATGAACTGGAACAGGCCAGGCAGGATATTGCGCGCCTGGAGCAAGACAAAAAAGGCCAAACTCATGTGAAAACCAACCAACTAAAAGTAGCGAAAAAGCAGCTCAAGGAACTTCAGAAACAATTTATTAAACGGGTGCACGAAGCCCACGACACCCTTTCCGATGATGAATGCAGGAATATGGTCCTCGATATTCTCAATGAAAAACTTTCCGGGCATTTGGAGGGATATGTTACCGCCCACAGGCAGGAAGTTGTCACCGCAGTGGAGAATTGGTGGGATAAGTATCGGGTGACGTTGAAGGATATTGAGGGGGAGCGGGAAGAGGCTGTTAAAACACTTGGCGGTTTTGTACGGGAGCTGGGGTATGTATAAGAGCCAAGACTATCCTTCAGACTGGATTCCAAGACCCCTTGGTGAAATCTGTGAGATAAATATTGGCGGTACACCGTCCAGAGATCAAGATCGTTTTTGGGCACAAGGAGAAGATGGATATCCTTGGGTTGCTATATCAGATATGGGACCAAAACTGATTACAAAGACGAATGAACGGATAACAAAGAAGGGTGTGATAAATAGTAACGCAAAATCTGTACGCGCTGGTACAACACTAATGAGTTTCAAGCTTACTCTTGGGCGTATGGGAATAGCGGGAATTGATCTTTACACCAATGAGGCAATTGCCGCTTTTGTCCCTAAATCAAAAGATGTCGATTCAAAATGGCTGTATCATTTTCTCCCAGAGATTGTCATGTCTGCAACCGCAGAACAAGCCATTAAAGGGCAAACACTAAACAAAAAAAAGTTGAACAGTCTCACGGCTTACCTCCCATCAGACTATGAACAACGCCGAATCGCCGAAATCCTCGACACCATAGACGAGGTCATTCAAAAAACCGAAGCGCTGATTTCAAAGCTCAAAGCCATGAAGCAGGGACTGCTCCATGACCTGCTTACCCGCGGGCTGGATAAAAACGGCAAACTCCGTGACCCAAAAGTCCATCCGAAGCAGTTTAAGGATTCGCCGCTGGGGAGGATACCAAAGGAGTGGGATGTTCGGCCACTTGGAGTAACGGCTACACTACAGAGGGGGTTTGATTTACCAATCCAAGATCGTAGGGCGGGAGATGTGCCAATATTCGGGTCGAATGGTATAGACGGCCATCATAATGAAAGCCGCGTTAGTAGACCAGGCGTTATTACTGGTCGAAGTGGATCAATTGGTTTTGTGTACTATACGGATACCAATTTTTGGCCATTAAACACCACGCTCTATGTAAAAGAATTTCATGGCAACCGACCAAAGTTTATCCGTTTGCTTCTTGAATTTCTGCGATTGGATAGGTTTACAGCAGCAACAGGAGTTCCATCACTTAATCGCAATTTCGTCCATCCAATTGAAGTAACTGTGCCAGAACCTGCAGAACAAGACCGCATAGTCGACGTTGTTGAAGCCCACGACGCCCGCATCCGCACAGAAGAACAATACCGCGACAAACTTACACTCCAGAAAAAGGGCCTTATGCACGATTTGTTGACTGGCAAAGTCAGGGTTAAGGTGTAAGTAGGAATTGGTGTAATCAAAATTTAGAATGAAATCTGCAAAAAACGGGGTCAGCTTATGTTCCTTAAAAGATTATCAATTAAAAACTTCAGATGCATAAGGGATTTGACGCTTTATATCAATGAAGGCGTAAACATCCTTATAGGTGAAAACAATTCAGGAAAGACAGCCGTAATAGATGCCTTAAGAATATGTTTTAGCTATGGGAAACAATGGCGGGATATCTACGTTTCAGAAAGTGATTTCCATATAGATAAAACAAATCCTGGTGGTGCCGGCTTAGGAGACATAGAGTTCGATTTATACTTTGAGATACGAGACCCTGTCGAAGCTGGTATTTTTAATGATTTGTTATCTGAAAAGGAAGACGGCAAACAGGAATTAGAACTACATTTCAGATATTACATCGACGAAAAAAGGGGGATTAGGAGGGTGAGATACAAGGTGTGGGGTGGTGAGAAGGAAGGACAATCTATAACCCCTGACTTGCTTGATCTATTCTATTTTGTTCATTTGGATGCACTAAGAGATGCAGTACAATGCCTAAGACCCGTTAGAGGTAATAGGTTAGGTGAGCTGTACTCTAATATTGAAACCGACGAGAAAAAGAAGGAAAGTTTAGCAGGAAAAGTTCGGAAAGCACTATGTGACGACAAAGAATGGAGCACATTGATTGATCAGGGAAGAGAGAAGGTTAATGAGCACCTCAATGAAACCTCAATAAATGGAAAAGAGCAAAATGTAATAATTGATTTTCTCCCATTTGAATTTAGGAGAATTGTCGATAGTCTGAGAATTCAAATGCCCGTTTATGATAATGAGGCTATCAAGGATGGAGATGATCAGAGATATTTTGATCTACGTCAGAATGGTCTTGGGTATAATAATCTGATTTACACCGCGACAGTGTTGGGTGATTTAAAAAGAAAAAAAGAATTGATTGAGGAAACGTATATTGCTCTTCTGATAGAAGAGCCGGAAGCTCACCTCCACCCGCAGCTTCAGGACATATTCTTCAATTATCTTAACAAGCTGAATAAAATTGGTTTTCAAATCTTCATTTCATCCCATTCGCCCACTATCACAGCAAAGGCTGACTTAAACTCCCTAATTGTTCTTCAAAGCCAAGAGAACAAAATTCAGTCATTTTCAATAAAAAAATCGAATCTGAATGAGAGCAACAAGAAATATTTGCAAAAATTTCTGGATGTCACAAAATCGCAGTTACTATTTGCAAATGGAGTAATTTTGGTTGAAGGTATTTCTGAAGCATTGTTGCTCCCTGTTTTTTCTAAAATAATCGGAGATGAATACAATATCGAAAAGAAGGGAATTGAACTGGTTAATCTTAACGGGGTGGCATTCGAGCATTTCGGCAAGTTATTTAATGCTGATGTTCCAGAATCAAGACTGAATTGCAGATGCGCAATATTGACAGATGATGACAGACATAACGGTGATGAAGCTTCTTCAAGAGCTAAGAGAGCAAAGGATTTGGAGAAGAATTTATTAAAGGTGGAATTAGCTGAACAAACATTTGAGTACGAATTGTTTATGGCTGGTAATAACAGAGAAATATTGCTGCAAATTTTTTCGGAAATGCATCCTATAGTTGCCAAAAAGATTGATACTGGTAATTCGATAGAAGATCACGCAAAGAATTTCATAGAGAAAATCGTCTCAAATAAAGCCAAGTCTGAATTGGCGCACAGGCTTGCAATAAAACTAAATGATGAACCTGACGCAAGAGAAAATTTCACTGTTCCAAGTTACATTAAAACCGGTATTAAATGGGTGGCAAAAGGCGAATAAAATGTTTGATACCTTGTCTGATACACAACGAAAAATTGTGTCCGAAAAAGAGGGCAAGTTTGTTGTAAGAGCCTGTCCTGGTAGCGGAAAAACATATTCGGTCGCTGCCAGGTTAGCCCATAAAATGGAAAACTGGGGACTTAGATATCAAGGCATTGCAACCATCTCGTTCACAAATGCTGCATGGCAGGAAATCGAAAAGCAAATTGCAGAACACTTCGGAATTCAAAAACTGGTTCCCTATCCGCATTTCTTGGGTACGATAGACAGCTTCATAAATAGGTTTATTTTTCTACCCTTCGGTCATTTAGTTATGGGCTGCAACTCAAGGCCCGTATTGGTTGGTGAGCCCCACGGCCATTGGACGGGAAAATTCTTTGCAGATAGGTTCTTTGATAACTTGAGCTACAACGTGAATGATAATCTGTATGCCTTAAAGAAATCAATTATGCCAAGGAACTGGACTAATAATCGGCAAATGGGAATAGCGAAATCCAGACTATTAAAGGCAGGATATGCAACCCAGGATGATGCAAATTATTTTGGAATGAAGATATTAGAAACCTATCCGAATATTTCAAAATCTCTTGTCCATAGATTTCCGATGCTCATGGTTGATGAGGCCCAGGATACCTCAAAAATCCAGATGAGGATAATAGACAACCTCATTGAAAATGGTCTAAAGGAGGTTGTATTAGTTGGCGACCCTGATCAAGCAATTTTTGAATGGCATGATGCAAAGCCCAAACTATTTACAGAAAAATTTGCAGAGTGGTCTGACAACTCAATAGTTCTTAATGAAAACAGACGCAGCTCGCAAAAAATCTGTAACTGTATCTGCAAGTTATCTTCTTTAGATGATATTTCTGCTATAAACCGTGATGTCAAGGAATGTGATTTCATGCCTATGGTAGTGACATATGATATGAGAAATCTCAATAAAACCATTTGCGATTTTTTAGGGCTTTGCACATCGATGAATATAGATATCAATCCCAATGATGTCGCTGTAGTATATAGAAGTAGAAGTTTTTTTAATGTAATTACAGGCATCAAAGAAATCTTACCCAATGAAATGCCTTGGATGGATGACAATCCATACTGCAGAGATATTGCCAAAGGTAAATACCTTTATGATAATGGGGAGTTTCGGCGCGGTTTCAAGCTGACAGAAAAGGCCATATTCAAGATTACCAACTCTTCTCGCTATTGCTCAGAACAAGACATTGAAAGATTGATTGAGAAAGTAGGATTCATAGACTTTAGAAAATATGTTTATGAATTTATGAGTATGCTTCCTAAAACCGACTGCACAATTGGAGAATGGATAGAAAAAGCAAATGAACGGCTATCAAAAAGTGATTTTGAAGTGAATATGAAGATCAAAAAAATAAGGAGTGCCTTGGTATTTGATCAGCTGTTTGGTTTCGATAACAAACAAATCATCGAAAAAGATTTCAGAATGGGAACTATTCATTCAATAAAAGGAGAGACCTTTGAGGCCAGCTTGGTGCTACTTAAGAAGAAAGGTATCGGTAGTTATTATAAGACGTTATTAAATGGAAACGTTAAAATAGAAGAAAATGAAGAACTAAGGATTGTATATGTTGGAATTACGAGGCCCAGGAGGTTGTTGGTTATAGCAGTTCCGGATGAAGCGAATAAAGTGGCTTGGGAAAGTAAGCTATTGAACTAAAAAGAAGTATCTCACGATGTTGCGGGAAATAGTAGATGTTCCTGAAATATTGGCATTTTCGTGGGTGACGGGATATAAAGCTTTAAACTAAAGCATTTTATAACGATTCGACAAAGCCGAGGAACCCCTGGTTGTTTGTTATAAAGAATAAACGGAAAGAAACTGTTATGATGACATTGCGACAATTTTCTGCGGCTCCATCCACAATTCTCACTATTACCAGTTGGTATCTGGCCGATTTGAGTAAAGCGCAGGGCAACAAGAAGGAACCGTAAAATATGAGCCTCCCTGTCAATATACATGAAGTGTTGCGGGGCCGCCCTGTGGAGTGGGAGCGGCTTGAGTTTAAACGCGGCCGGAATCCGGAGGCCATTTTGCACACCCTGTGCGCTTTTGCCAATGACTTCCACAACCTGGGCAGCGGCTATATTTTCCTTGGTATTGCCGATGACAACGGCCGTCCGGGGCTGCCGCCGTCCGGGGGAAGAAAATTGTGGATGCACCTGTATTGATATTTTTGAGGGCGGGGGCGCATATTGAATATTTATTGTATGGTATAATAATACAATTGTATGGCACAGGCATACATTGTAAATGTTTTAGCAAAAATATTATCTACGCACTGCGTATAAAAAATGGTTGATGAATTAGACTTCATAAATAACTTGGAGAAAGATATCAACATAATGAGCATGGCACTGGAACAGCTATCTATATGGATAAAATCTTCAGAAGATGAGCACCTGGAGTTCAAGGAAGCAAAGAAGCATTTCGACTTTGAGAAGCTGGTTAGATACTGTGTGGCACTCGCCAATGAGAGTGGAGGGAAAATAATCTTGGGGGTTTCCGACAAAAAGCCCCGAAAAGTGGTTGGCACACGAGCCTTCTCTAATATTGAACGAACCAAAGCGGGGCTTATAGAACGTTTACATTTACGCATAGAAATTGATATTTTAGATCACAAGAATGGACGCGTTCTGGTATTCAGCGTGCCATCCAGACCTATCGGAATGCCGGTTCAATACAAGGGCGCTTACTGGATGCGTGGCGGGCAGGATCTCATTCCAATGACGCCTGATGTTTTAAGAAAGATATTTGCTGAATCAGAACCTGATTTTTCTGCAGAGATCTGCTCAAAAGCGGCTATAAAGGATTTGCATCCGAACGCTATTGAAATGTTCCGAAAGATGTGGCGCCGACGTTCCGGAAACAAAGCACTTGACAACCTTTCTCATGATCAGCTTTTAAGAGATGCAGAATTGGTTGTTGATGGCGGAATGACATATGCGGCTTTGATTCTTCTGGGAACACGCAATGCATTAGGCAAGTATCTCGCTCAGGCCGAAGTTGTTTTTGAATACCGTTCGTCCGAATCATCAATTTCTTATCAACAGCGCAAGGAATATCGAGAGGGATTCTTTCTTTTTCATGACGACCTGTGGAGTACAATCAGTCTTAGAAATGAACTGTATCATTATCAAGACGGCCTTTTCATATGGGATATTCCAACTTTCAATGAGGCTGTTATTCGAGAGGCTATCCTGAATGCGATCAGCCACCGTGAATATCGCTTCAGCGGCTCTGTCTTCCTTAGACAATTTCCTACAAGAATTGAAATCGTCAGTCCTGGAGGTTTTCCGCCTGGAATTACGCCTGAGAATATACTTTGGAGGCAATCACCTCGTAACAGACGGATTGCTGAAGTTTTTGCTAAATGTGGCCTGGTGGAGAGATCAGGGCAGGGTGCTGATCGGATGTTTGAGGAATGTGTCAAAGAAAGCAAACCGCCTCCCGATTTTTCCGATTCCGATGATTTCCAGGTTTCCCTGTTTCTAAATGGCCAAGTACAAGATCCTTTATTTCTCCGTTTCTTAGAAGAAAGCGGTAAGATAACGCAAGCTTCTTTTAATACAACTGATCTATTGGTACTTGATTTTATAAATAGAGAACAACCTATACCTGATTGGGGGCGTGGTCGACTCCCTGTATTGCGTAAACTCGGTGTAATTGAAAAGCTTGGGCGAAAACATATACTTTCCCGGCGCTTTTATAGTTTTGTTGGAAAAAAGGGGATATATACTCGAAAACGAGGCCTTGATCGTGAAACAAACAAGGCACTGCTTTTAAAACATATTAAAGATAACAAGCAGATTGGCAGCCGCCTCCAGGAACTCATGGATGTACTGCCTTCATTATCACGAAGACAGGTTCAGAATTTGCTCAGTGAAATGAAGCGCGAGGGAAGTATTAATTTAACAGGTCAAACTCGAGCTGCCCGATGGTATCCTGGCACCAAGAATGAAATTGCACCCTATGGCAATAAATCGGTGCAATATTAGTGCAATATAAGTTCGTAACTAACTGTGATGATTGATTTGTATTGCTCCGTTTAATTGATTCAATATTATTGTTCCGGCGCAATTATGGCGCAATAGTTTTATATAGCTTCTTGTAATAACAAGATATATATTGCGCTTTTAAACGAGCGAGCTCTATTTTTCCGCAATCTACTCAAACATACAGAAATAAGGAAACGTATGGCGCAAACACCTGATGAAAAGACATATGTAGAAATTCCCTTTATTGAGCAGTTAAAGGGGATGGGGTGGGATCATATTGAGGGTGATATTGATGTGCCGTATCTCACCGAACGGGACAGCTTCCGCGATGTCCTGCTGACTGACAGATTACGCAAAGCGATTAAAAAGATCAATCTTGATGATAACGGAAATCCATGGCTTGACGATGACCGTGTCAATCAGGTAGTCAGCGCCTTAGAGCGAATCAGCGCGCCAAAATTGATAGAGGCAAACAAGAAAGCTTTTGATCTCATCGTGCATGGCGTTGAGGTAGAAGGCGATCCTGTCCTGCATGGTGGAAAAGAAAAGACCGTTGCCATAATTGATTTTGATCATCCTGAGAAGAATGATTTCTTGGCGATAAATCAGTTCAGGGTGGATGTGCCCGGTGGAAAGACCTTTATTGCCCCGGATATTGTGCTCTTTGTCAACGGGATTCCCCTTGTGGTTGTGGAATGTAAAAGCCCTAAAATATCCAATCCCATGGAAGAAGGGATAAACCAGCTTCTGAGATATTCCAACCAGAGGCCGGGCGTGGAAGAGGATGAGGGGTGTGAACGGCTCTTTTATTACAATCAGTTTCTGATCGGCACATTCCGGCAGGAGGCGCGGGTAGCCACGGTGGGCGCTGGGTATGAACATTACATGGAGTGGAAGGGTACAAGCCCTGTTTCCATGAGTGAGGTTGCAAGACGTCTGAGCAAAGAGAAGTTAAACAGTCAGAAAATTCTGATTGCAGGCATGCTGCAAAAGGAGCATCTCCTTGATATCATAAGAAATTTCATATTGTTTGATCAGATTCAAGGCCGTCAGGTGAAGCTTATGTGCAGGTATCAGCAGTTTCGGGCCGTGCATAAGGCGATTCATCGACTCAGAACTGGTAAAACAAGGATAGAGCACGGCGATACAGATCAGCGAGGCGGTATTATCTGGCATACGCAAGGGTCAGGCAAAAGTCTTACAATGGTTTTCATGGTGCGCAAGATGCGGACCATTTATGATATGAAAAGGTTCAAGATTGTAATAGTCACCGACAGGATAAATCTTGAAGACCAGTTAAGAGGCACTGTTGGTTTGACTGGTGAAACCGTTTATCGGGCTAACAATAAGAACGATCTTGCCAGGCACATGCAGGAGGATAGCTCCAATATTATCTTTGCAACGGTTCAGAAATACCAGGATCAGGCACCCGTTACAGAGGATTATGAAATTCCAAGATACCCGCTTCGGAAAGCGGCGGCTCCTTCCGGCGAAAAGAAAACAGATTATAAGTTCCCCGCAAAACCGATCCTGTTCCCCATCTGGAATCATTCTGACAAAATATTGGTTCTGGTAGATGAAGCCCACCGGTCCCACACCAGTATGCTGCACGCAAACATTATGCGTGCCCTGCCAAATTGCGCCATGATCGGATTTACCGGAACACCCATTATCGTTGCGGGGCGCACCAGAAGGACTCATGAAATCTTTGGCGATTACATCGACCAGTATACCATTGAGCAGTCACAAAAAGATGGCTCTACGGTCAAAATCCTCTATGAGGGCCGCAAGGCAGAAGCCATGGTTGAGGATGGAAGGAGCCTGGATCAGTTCTTTGATGATATGTTCAGGTCGCGAACAGAAGAAGAAAGGGAGGCAATACGGCGCAAGTACGGAACTGTGGTCAATATATTGGAGGCTAAGGATCTCATTGCCGTAAAAGCAGAGGATATGCTGCTTCACTATGCCGCAAATATCTTGCCCAATGGATTTAAGGCCCAGGTTGTGGCGGTGAGCCGTCGGGCCGCCATCCGGTATTATGAAGCCTTTGGGAAAGCCAGAGAAAAACTCTTAAAAAGGCTTGACCTGCTTGATCCGAACCTCTTGAATCTGCCGGAAGATGAACAGAAAAACCTGGATGCAGAGACACGGTTTCTGATTATTGCCGCAAAAAATAGAGATATCGTAAAGGAGCTTGAGTTTGCAGCAATTATTTCCGGGGATCATAATGACCCGCCTTCCTATAAAGAACATACAGATAAGGCAAAACACGAAATCCTTGTGGGGAAGGATGGAAGATTTAAAAAGACCCTGGACAAGGATACGCTTGCAGTCATTATTGTGAAAAGCATGCTGCTGGTTGGATTTGATGCGCCCGTTGAACAGGTCATGTATCTTGACCGTTTTATGCAGGGGCATGAGCTTCTACAGGCCATTGCCAGGGTGAACCGGCGTTACACGGGAAAAACGCGAGGACTGATTGTTGACTATTTTGGCGTTGGTGATCGCCTGACAGAGGCGCTGGCTATGTATTCGCAGGATGATATCAAGGGCGCTCTGATCAATATCAAGGATGAACTGCCGAAACTGGATGACCGGCACAGAAGGGTTATAGGGCTGTTTGGCGAAAGGGGAATTGCTGACATTTCAGATATTGACGTCTGTGTTGATGCATTAAGAGACGTTGAACTGAGGGCTGAATTTATCAATAAGTTTGCGGAATTCGCAGAGAGCATGGACATTATACTGCCGCGGCCTGAGGCCCTGCCCTATATCTACGACATGAAGCTTTTCGGATTTATTAATAAAACCGCGGCTAATCGATATCGAGACTCACAACTTAACATCTCAGGGGTGGGAAATAAAGTAAAACAGTTGATTGATGAGCACATTATTGCACAGGGCGTTGATCCAAAGATTCCACCCATATCTATTCTGGATAAAGACTTTGAGAAGGAAGTGGGCGCAGTCAAATCGAAAAAGTCACAGGCCCTGGAAATGGAACATGCTGCCAGGTTTCATATTGAAAAGCATTATAACGAAGATCCTGCTTTCTACAAAAAGCTCAGTGAAAGATTGAAGGACATCCTTGATGCATTTCGTGATAACTGGGAAGCCCTGGCAGAAGAACTTGAGAAATACATTCATGAGGTAAAAAGGGGCCGGGAAGAAGATCAAACAGGTTTAAATCCAAAGAGACAGGTGCCGTTTCTGGGAATCCTGATTGATGAATATGGGAAAAAACCTGAAGAACGGGAAATGAAAGATTTCTGTGAAGCAGTTGTTGATATTGTGGATCATATCCGGCAAGAGATTGGCATTGTTGATTTTTGGCGAAACAGGTATGCGCAGAATATATTGAGAACGTGGATTATCAATGAAGTGGATGATCGCAATCTTGTTCCTTTCGAGAAACAGGAAAAGCTTGCGGATCGTTTTATGGAACTGGCAAAAGCCCTGCATTTAAGGCTGATCAGATCATGATGAGAATGGGGGAAATGGACGGTCTTGAATATAGATTGAAGAGATCTAACCGGAAATCCATGGGGATTTCTATAGAGAGAGATGGGGCCGTTATCGTGAAGGTTCCTCATCAAGCAAAATTGAATAACATCAAGAAGTTTATTTCTGAAAAGAAAATCTGGATTCATCAAAAACTGGCAAAAAAGAAGATCCTGAACAGGGAGAAGCCAAAGAGAGAATTCGTTAATGGCCAGGGATTTTTGTATCTTGGCAAGAGTTACCGGCTCAAATTTATAGACAATGCCGGAATTGGATCGGGAAAGCTGCCGAAAGCAGCGCCGTTGCGTTTATGGCATGGCTATTTTGAACTCGCAGAAAGTGAAAAGACCGGTGCCCGGAATCATTTTGTATCCTGGTACAGAAAACAGATCAAAAGGCAGATTAAAGAACGCGTACCACGCTATGATAAAAGAATCGGGGTTACGATAAAAGATATCAGGATATCGGACATTGAACATCGCTGGGCATCGTGCGGCCGAAACGGTGTTATCAATTTCAACTGGCGTTCGGTCATGGCTTCCATCTGGGTTTTTGATTATATACTGGTTCATGAAATGATTCACCTTATTGAGCGCAGTCATACAGATAGATTCTGGCGTTTGGTAACCCGCGTTATGCCTGACTATGAAGAACATGCACACTGGCTCAATGAAAACGGGGCGGATTTGGATTTATGAGCCTGATTTCATCTTTTAAAAAGACTGATGATGGTAATAATGAATGAAACCACTTGAATCACTTTGGCAAGAAACCAAACAGAAATTCGATAAACTCGAAAAAGCTCTTGTTGATGGTTATATTGTTTTTTTGCGAGAGGTGGCAAGAATATACATTGAGCATAACAGAAGGGTATTTTTTCGAGAGAATCAGTTTGTTCACTGGGGAGAAGGGAACTTTGGTTCCCTTTTAATTGAAGGAGATGAAAAAGTAGATGCTGTCTTTGGCGGTTACATTTCAGAGATTCGTTTTGAACCTGAAATTAATGAAAAGATTACAGAAGGTTATATAGAAATAAAGAAAGAAAATATTGAAGATATCAGCTATCAAATCCTTTGAGCGACAAAATAGTTGAGGGTGATACGTAGCTCAGTTTATAAGTTTATATCGTCAAGAAGGAAACCATCAGGGATATCCATTGGAAAATAAGTAATCTGTTCGAGCAAAGTATTGGCTGATAGTGGCGTGTTATATGTGCCAGTTGGTATCTTGTCGATTTGAGTAAAGCACAGGGCAACAAGAAGTAACCGTAAATAATGTTATTAAGAGTCAAAAGTAGACTTGATTGACCTGCCCTTTAATGGTTGAAGACTATTGTCTTTTTTAATCTCTAAAATACTTTTCCATCAAGCTGGATAAAATGAATTCGCATTATCCGAAATACTATAGTGATGGCGAGGTTCCATCGGATCGTAACCAAAAGATAATTGATAGTGATCCGACTTTGTTATATTACGCTGAAACATGGCTAAAAAAAGTTTTAAATGAGCAAGGTGTAGGAGCTAAGACTTCTGTAGGTTACGGATATTTTGCATAACAGCTTTTTCTACTAGTGTCGTGTCATGCGTGAAATATCGTACCAGGCACTCGTCATTCCCGCGAAGGCGGGAATCCAGAAGCACCGAAGTAGTCAGAAATGCTTGTCCTCGACCTGATCGGGGAATGGATTCCCGCCTTCGCGGGAATGACGGCTATGTTTGCGACACTACATAGATGACAGGACACTAGTCAATGCAGTTAAAATATACAACAGGATAGATGATTTTTCAGAAGAAAATAAGAGGAAGATTGCACTGGCCTTGAAGGCATACTGGAAAGTCAATGGGAAGTGGGAAAAAGGTAGGGCGATTGCATCAAAATTAGGTATGTTTTTTGATTCTAAACAAATCAATAGGTTACAAATACCACTTCAAAAATAAGCACTGATAAGCTGCTTGCTATATCACGTAACTATTTGATTTTTAACGGTCTGAAATTTTGATGCAATTGCCCTGGGAAAAAAGGAGCAATAATCGACCGTGACATCAAAGAAACTAACCAATGTTCTCAAAATAATAACGGATAGTCTTATGCGGGAACAAATCCCGTACTCATTGATCGGGGCGCTGGCATTGAGTTTGTATGGACTTCCAAGGTTTACTGCAGATATTGACCTCTTAACAGAAGCACGCTTTTGGTCTCGAATCTCATTGATCATGAAAAAACTGGGCTATACCTGCTATCAGAAGACCAAATCTTTTGCCCAGTTTGATTCAGTAGCCCTTGGAAAAATTGACTTCATGTTTGTAACCACACCGGAAGGGGAAGATATATTGAAAAATAGTATCCTTGCAGGCGATGAATTGATCGGAACTTACCACGTTATTCAGCCAACTGACTACATTGTTTTAAAACTGATGGCCATTGCAAATAATCCCGACAGAAGTCAAAAAGACGAAAGCGATATTCTTGCTGTCATGAATTTATACAAAAAACGTTTGATTTCTGAGAATTTCGAGCCTTTGGATATGGAGCGTGTTTATCTTTTTGCCGAAAAATTTAGCCAAAAAGAAAAGGCCCAAAGATATTTTGATGAGATATTCGGTGTTTCTGATAAGCCGGGGGATTTTGGATTATGATAAAAAATCAACAAGCTGTAAAGGAAGAAAGAAAAAAGATCATTGAAATGATTGACGCTTCATGGGAACTGGCCCAACGGCTGGGCGAGCATCCGGTTAAAACCGGATGTAATTGCATCTCTTGTGTAAACAAGAGGAAACGCATTTTAAAAAAACAGGAAGTGAAATGGAAGTTTAATCTATAATTCGTTGAATGGCAAAATATGGATGTAACTTACATTTCGCACCAAAAAGATGAAACTTTGTTAATTCAGCAATAGCGATAAAACCAATTGGTTATCAGATATACTGGAAAAGCAATCAATCAAAGGAAAAGCCGATGAAAAAACTATTGGAAAAGGATCTGATTCAACAGAAAAATGGCAGTTATGTAGTTGTTGATTTGTTTTTCAAAAAATGGCTTCAACGTGAATTATAAAATTTAACACGCCCGTTACGCTGATAGCGTTACGCTGTCAGCGTAATTCAAAAAGTTAAAACCTGGGTGCCCTAAACTCCCCCTAAGTTTCCTTGTTCCAGCCGGCACAGGCAAAGGCGAACCGGCTCTTAAATCTGTTGTAGCATATAGCCGCGGCTTCCTGTCCGGTACAGTGGGAGACAGCAATGACGTCTACTGCATAGTCGTCAAATGCATCCATAGACTTTTTTAGCTGCTGACCAGACCCCATCATAAAGCCTAAATGTGTGCCTCCGATCACGGCATGAAATTTCTTGTGTCCCGTTTTGGCAGAAAAATGGTTCATGATGTTGACCACCCCGGAATGGGCACATCCAAGCAGGATAACGGGTCCCTGATCTGTTTCGATCAAGAGGCTGATATCGTCCAATAGTGGGTCGTCAGTGATCTTTCCTTTAAGCTTTACCTTGAGCCTTTTGTCAGGGTATTCAAAGTCCGTCTTTCTCGGCACTTCCCCTGAAAAGAAGATTCCAGGCGCGATTTCGGAAAACTCTCGTATCAAGTTGAATCGTGCCTGCAGTGTGCTTTCCAGATAGTCCTGAGAATATTTGATGCCGATGAAAATTCTTTGTTTGCCGGCAGGTGTTTCTAATTCAGCGTATTTTTTTGAAAAAATGTCTGGATGGGCAATAACCTCAACACCTCGCGGCGGATACAGCACAGACGGGAGGCCCCCTGTATGATCATAATGGCCGTGACTGAGAATAACTCTCTTGAGTTGCGCCAGATTGATTCCTAATACCTGTGCGTTATTGGCGAGGGACATGCCCTGGCCTGTATCAAAAAGGATTTTTTGTCCGTCTTTTTCAATCAGGGCGGAGAAGCCGTGTTCTCCAGTCAACCCCATCGGTCCCCCGGCAGTGTTCTCACACAATACGGTGATTTTTGTCTGTCCCATGTATTTCTCCTTTGGTTTTACATGCCTGGCCTCGTTCTTTCGCAGACGACAAAATATCTACAGACTCGATATTTGTCAAGCCTACTACTTTTTTAGAACCTAACTTGATAGTATAGGAATTTCCATTTTATAGTCAATTTTATCAATAGGTTAGTAGGGCGACCCTTGTGATCGCCCTAATCGAATCAGGGCGATCACAAGAATCGCCCCTACGAAAAAAACAATATAATTACAACCTGAAAGTTCGCACCGAAGGTGCGCTAATTTAATCGATTTCTTCGCAAAAAATCACTCAACATACAAGGTATTAAAGTTGATTTTTGGCTGGGGACATATTATTTGAATTATATGCATAGAAAATCATGAATACATGCTTCTGGAGCCTTGCACCATATTATTG
>Ga0255432_1004_pt1 | contig 69961 bp, 62 predicted proteins | sample ANMaggSeSYBR02I6_FD_182656 | JGI IMG/M metagenome (GOLD analysis project Ga0255432, IMG submission 182656) | Sediment cell enrichment communities from methane seep in Santa Monica Basin, California, United Staets - ANME aggregate JGI... | ecosystem: Environmental > Aquatic > Marine > Cold seeps >...
TGGTTATGACAGGGAATTAGGTCCGGTTTTAATAGGGCATTGTTTTTGGGAGAGATTAAATTTCTCAACTATTTTATCTGATTGCGGCTTTAATAAAACACAGATTAAAACAGCGCAGATATCGTTGTTAAACCGATTAATAGCTCAAGATAGTGAGCATTCAATAATTTCATGGCTGCAAACAGTAGCTGTTGAGGAAATTGTTGGTTTAGATGTAAGCCGGTATGGGGATGATCGATTTTATCGTATATCTGACAAACTTTTAAAAAATAGGGATTATATAGAAGAAAACCTTTATCAGAGGGAAAAGGATTTATTCAGTCTGGAAGACAGTATTTTTCTGTATGATCTCACCAATAATTATTTTGAAGGTGTTTGCGCAAAGAATCCAAAAGCACAGTACAATGGCAATCAAAAGGAAAAGCGAACGGATTGTCCGCAGGTGGTTGTGGCGCTTGTATTGGATGGCGATGGATTTATCCGGCGGCATCGAATTTTTAACGGAAAAATGACAGATGTGAAATCACTGGATAAGATTCTCATAGCATTAGAGGACGATTTTAAAGACAAGCCAATGCCGACAATAATATTTGATAGAGGTATGGTTTCAGATGATAATTTGAAGCTTTTGAACAAGTATGACAATTTAAAATATATTCTTATGTGTCGTCCGAATGAAGAATCAATTTTTACACAAGATTTTCATAATCAGCAATTCAGTTTATTGGAAGGAAGAGATAGAAAACCAAAAGTAGAAATTTTTTTAAAAGAGGTGGATGATGCGGTCTATCTTTTGTGTAAGAGCGAAGGACGAAAAGCAAAAGAAACCGCTATGCGCAACAAAGCAGAAGAAAGATTAGAAGCCGAATTAACAAATTTATCGAATCAAATTCAAAAAGGAAGAGAGAACAACCCTGTTACCATTGAACGAAGAATAGGCAAGTTTAAGGAGCGTCATAGTAAAGTCGCTAAATATTATGAAATTAAATATCAACACCGAGAATTTTCGTATACGGTTCCTGACGATATGATGATTGCGAAACGATTCAGTAATTCATTGAAAAAATTGCAAGACAAAGCAGAAAAGAATAAGATCAGCTTTCCTGCTCTGACGAAAAAACTAACTGAGTTTAACCAAAAATATACCTCCGACTATTTGACAATTAATATTCATTTAAAAAAGCCAAAGCTGACCTGGGGTATAATAGATGAAATACAGGAAAAGGGAAGAAAATTAGACGGTAATTATCTTTTGAAAACCAATCGGAAAGGCCTGAAGCAGGCTGAGATTTGGAATCTTTATGTAATGCTGACACGTATAGAAAATGCGTTCAGGGATTTAAAATCCTATCTTGGATTACGGCCGAACTATCATCAAAAAGAGCAACGCGTGGATGGTCATATTTTCATATCTATCCTTGCATATCATCTACTGCATTCAATTGAACATACATTGCGTCAAAAGGGTAATCATTCAAGATGGGCTACGATAAGACGGCTTGTCAGCACACATAATTATTCAACGATCCAATTGCCGACAACCAAAGGCACTGTCATCAATGTAAGAAAAGCAGGAATACCGGAAGCAGTTCATATAGACGTTTATAACAAATTAGGAATTGATTATAAAAATTTACCGATAAAGAAAAACTTAGCCTAAACGAAACTTGAAGGATGTCTGTAGTGCCTGTGGCCATAACCCATTGAATATTGGCATATTTTTTTTAAAGCGCGAAAGTCGGGCTAAACACCTGACCAGTTACACTCTTTTTCATAAAATTAAGTCAATCCTGTAATCCTGTCTGAAATATTTATCATTTTTCGAGAGATGAGAGTAACTGCACCCATATTAATTGATTAACAAAAATTACCTGTTGAATAAATTAGAGATATTTATCCTTCATTTCAAAAATGTCAAGTTTAATAAAAGTCTTAAATACATTCATCTTAAAATTCTTACAGCATCGACGATTTTCTTCAATGATATTTATGGGGTTAGAAAGCCGTCAAGGGTTATTAAAACCTAATGTGGCGATTTTTTTGCTTTATTTTTTATGGCAAACAGGATTATATACAAACAGACAAATTGGAAATCTATAGTGAAACGGTGGCCGTGTTCCGTGAACGCTTACGTGAAAGGTTTATATAATTATGACTGATGTAAAAAAATCGTACGAAATGATTACAGATTTTATTACAGGTGAAATGGTGCCGGACATTGGCGCTGAGGCGAACAGACAGGATGTTGAACGCTTTTTGGTTAACGAAAAAGGATTTTCCAAAAAAGATATTGAGGTCGATGTCAATATTGAACTTGTTATTGCTGGCGAGCCTTACAAATCGCAGATAGACCTTGTTGTCTGTGTTGACGGGACAAGATATATGGCAATAAAATGTGCTGCAGCTTCATTGGGCTCAAGGGAAAGGGAAATTATTGCTGTTTCAAGACTGCTTGAAAGCCATCAAATCCCTCTTTCTGTGGTTTCAGACGGTAAGACCGCGATAGTGCTTGATACTGTTTCCGGCAAAAAGCTTGGCGAGGGTTTAAATGCTGTTCCATCAAAAGATGATTTAAAAGAGAACTTAAATTCTTCAGAACTTATTCCTTTGCCGGCTGAAAGACTTGAAAGGGAAAAACTTATTTTCCGATCATATGATGTAATGAATGTAAATGTTCAGCGTAATATATAGAACTATAATGTTGCGTTTGGGAAAGAAATGTGCTGAGATCTTGATGCATAAGGGTTTGCGAAAACCGCAGGCATACCCGTGGATATGTTGAGGATTTTCGCGAATCCTTGATGCGCAAGAGATCAGTGCAGATCAAGCCAAAAATCGCTCAACTTAGGTATTAGATTGTTGTGGAGCAAATAATGCCCACAAGTGAATTTTGAATAGATTTTCCTTCCTTCATTATTCGATATTAAATCAGTATGTTAGACGAAAAACATCCTTTATCTAAAAAATGTCACTTTTTTGTATTGCACCCTGACGGACATATATTACTGGCCGGCTACTTCTTTGCCGCAGTGTTTACATATCTTTGCCCTTTTCTTGATTGTCTCAGCACAGAAAGGGCATTCCCTTGTAAAATTTCTATCGTGGATTTTTTTTATAGCTTTATCCACTTCTTTTTGAATAAGTTCATTCCCAAACTTGGGGTTTCTGATCGGTTCTATTGCATCCAGCCCTCCAATATCACCTATCATTTCAGCCGCTTTTAGCCTAACCCTTGCCGGTTCCGTGGAGTCTAAAAGCATTCTTACTACATTTACCTCATCTTTTTCTACATAACAGCCGGCAAGAATTGAAAACCCTTTCTTTATTGCCTCTTTAAGAACTTCCTGTTCCATAAGTACCTGGTCATCGATAATCTGACCTCCGCCACCATGAGGACTGAATACAGGCATAAGTTCAAATTTATCTGAGCCTGGATAGATCATGCATCTGTAGGAAGCATGGTGTCCGACTTGTTCTTCTATATCTTCCCAACCTTTTTTATATAAAGGGCATTCATCATTAAAACATACATAAAGATAAGGAGCTCCCCATCCAAGCCCGTCGCTAAAGGAAATTGGCGGAACTTCCCACAGGCTCATTTCCTGGTTGCAATGAGGGCATTTTGGTTTTTCTTGAGACATTATTTTTTCTAAAACTTGTTCTTTTGTTTCCATTAGTTATTCTCCATTGTATGTATATTTTTCGGCCAAATATTCTGGCAACTGGGCTTCATAAATATAATAATTATCTATTATTGCGTAAAAAGACACTAAGCAATATTTATGACTTGTCAATAAATATATTAAATCCTAAATTGAGCGATTGTTGAGTTTGTCGAAAATGCAAAGCAAAGCATGTAAAGCCATACTCAAGTTTCGCACCCCCATTATGCAACAAAAGCTTTAAAGGGTAAAGGACTAAATAAATTTTTGAATGAAATATAATAAGAGCAAAAAATGGCTGTGCGTTGACCTTGAGACCATGGATTACACGAAAGCCTGGGATTTTCAGACAAGTCTTGTTGACGCCAGAAAAAAGAGAACTATTGACAGGGATGTCATCCTGCTGCTGGAACATCCACCTGTTTTTACGCTTGGCCGCAGGGGCGGATTGGATGATCTTACAGTTCCCCGGGATGTGCTCGAAAAATCAGGAATTACGGTAGTTCAGGTGGAAAGAGGTGGTGTTATTACTTTTCACGGGCCGGGCCAACTGATTATGTATCCAATAATTGACCTTAATGCCGCCAGGATGAGAGTGGTTGATTATGTTGAAAAACTCGAAGAAGTCATGATCAGGACGGTCGAAGAATTGGGGATTATAGCTGAGAGAAATTCGCTTAACAGGGGAATATGGGTTGGAAATAAAAAACTGGGAAGTATAGGCATAGCAATTAGAAGGGGAATATGTTTTCATGGCATGTCTTTAAACGTTAATATTTCAATGAAGCATTTTGGCTGGATGAATCCATGCGGTCTAAAGGAGATAGGAACAACATCCATGAAACAGGAGCTCTCGCAAAAAGTATCAATGAGTAAGGTATGCGGGGCAGTAAAAAATCATGTGGAAACTGTTTTTGGAGTTAATCTTATAAAAACAAGTTTGCCGGAACTATTAAAGAAATTGTAACGCTTTAGATAATATGAAAATATTGTCGCTTCAGGTATAATCAAATTCAAACCATGAAAAACTCACGTATAAGATATCGTAAAGAAAGAACCCGCCACGAATGAAAAGAATAGCAATAGTTCAACGAGCCATTAAAAAAATAACAACATCTTACTATGCTCTTTCTTAACGATATCTAATACGCTCAAACAGTTTCCTGCTTTGAATTTGAGGCTACCAACTTAAGGCGGGACATTCTGTAATTTCAATAAATTATGTAGGGTGCATTCTATGCACCACCATGGTGCATAGAATGCACCCTACATGGATATGTTATGTCAATTTTGGACAATTGATGTTTTACGATAATCAAAAACAAAAAGTTCGAAAGTGTCCCGCCTTAAGTTGGTAGCCGAATTTGATTATACCTGAAGCTCACTTACGGTCAGTTTTTGTTTCATAAAGCTAAAACCTTACAAGATATTAAACAAACATTATGAGTCAACGTCAGATATCAAAAAAACATGTCAGAAAACCCGACTGGCTGAAACGTAATCTGCCATCAGGGCCGGCATATGAGAAGATCAGGAACCTGCTGAGCAAAAGCGGGCTTCATACAGTATGCCAGGAAGCCAAGTGCCCGAATATGTGGGAATGCTTTTCCAGGCATACTTCCACATTCCTGATTATGGGGCCGAACTGCACGCGTAACTGCCGTTTTTGCGCGGTTGAGCAAGGCCCTTTGTGGCCGCCTGATCCGGAAGAACCTGCAAGGGTTGCAGAAGCCGCACGAGAAATGAAACTGAAATATGTTGTCATAACCTCTGTTACAAGGGACGATCTGGCTGACGGAGGTGCCGGTCATTTTGCAGAAACTGTCAGGCAGGTGAAAAATAAAATTCCAGATGCGCTTGTAGAAATTTTGATACCGGATTTTCTGGGAGATGAGAGAGCGCTTAATATAGTTATGGAATCCGGTCCCGATGTTTTAAATCACAACATTGAAACAGTAAGCCGCCTTTATCCTTCAGTACGGCCTGAAGCTGATTACCGCCGTTCACTTGCAGTCCTAAGGCAGGCCAAAAAAACAAACACCTCTGTTTTCACAAAGTCAGGCCTGATGCTTGGCCTTGGAGAGCTTCCCGGAGAAATCGAGGAAACGTTGAAAGATCTGGTCAAAACCGGCTGCAATATGCTGACAATTGGACAGTATCTTCAGCCTTCAAAAAAACACATAGAGGTTGATCGTTTTGTTTCTCCCGAGGAATTTGATGACTGGAGAAAGACTGCCCTTGAGACAGGCTTTTCAGAAGTTGCCAGCGGGCCTTTTGTCAGAAGTTCTTACCATGCAAAAGAGCTGTATGAGAAAGTTAAATATTAGGCTTGTACTAAGGAACATTAGAAATTGAGCAAAGAGGGGGTACTTTCAAATGTCTCATAACATAAACATCAAAATGGAATCTATAGGTTTTGTGCAGACTGATGCCGAAAAAATTCCCCGGCATTGGAGTGTTTCGGATGAGGAGGGGACATTAGTCATTGATGAAAAATATCTGCACGGACTCAAAGATATCAGAGCCGGCCAACGCATTGTCGTGATTTTCCATTTTCATCGAAGCCAGGAGTTCACTTCAAAGTTTCTCAGCCAGACACCTCCAAACCGTGAAGAGCAACTGGGCGTTTTCAGCATTTGTTCGCCAATCCGACCCAACCCCATCGGCATGTCGGTTTTGGAAGTTCTCAGGAGGAAAGACAACGTCATTTACGTCAAAGGACTGGACATGCAAGATGGGACACCTGTTTTGGATATCAAACCCCATGTTGAAAACAAACACAGTTGTCCGAGTTTCGAGGGCAAACGGTGAGTGACACCAATACGCCGCATCAATATGCTAAGGGCTCACTCAAAGCCGATAACTAATTTACAAATGGGCATACCCCTATTTCCCCGACGGTCATGCAGAACATGGCGGAACACAATAGATTCATTGATTTTTTTACTTCGCAAGGTTATAGATGACATCGGAAAGACGTAAGTAAGGAACTCTTCAAAAAGGATACTGTAATGCCGCGCATCTTCGACAATATAGAAAAAAGCCTTCTTCCCGCTCTCCAGGAAACCCTTGAATTATCAAATCGTGCGGATTTTTGTGTGGGATATTTTAACCTTCGGGGTTGGAAAGAATTAGATTCATACATCGAGACATGGTCTGGAAATGACGGCCATTGTTGCCGCCTTCTCGTAGGAATGCAGAAATTGCCTCAGGATGAATTGCGGCAGGTAATGAGGCTTTCAAAAGCCGATAGCGGAATGGACAACCAGACGGCAATTCGTCTCAAGAAAAAATTAGCCGAGGAGTTCCGGGAGCAACTGACCGTTGGCGCACCAACAAACAAAGACGAAACCGGCCTGCGCCGGCTTTCCGCCCAGATTAAAGCAAAAAAAGTTGTCGTTAAATTATTTCTCAGGCATACTTTACACGCTAAGTTATATCTGCTTTTCCGGCCTGTTCCGGTCAATCCCACCACAGGATATCTTGGGAGCAGATAGGAATACTAAAAAAATGAGGTGATTGGGATTCGTCTAAAGACACCAAGCTGGAAGCTTTGCATAAAATGATAACTGAAAAACACCCAGGTGAGAAAGTTATTGTTTTTACCCAATTTGCCGACACTGTGCGCTATCTGGAAAAACACCTGAAACTCAAGGGCGTATCAAGCTTGTCAGGCGTAACAGGAGATTCGCCAGACCCAACAGCTCTTGCCTGGCGTTTCAGCCCTGAGAGTAATGAAAAACGTGGACGGATTAAACCTGAAGATGAACTGCGGGTTCTTATTGCAACAGACGTCCTCAGTGAAGGTCAAAATTTACAGGATTGCTTTATTGTGGTTAACTACGATCTTCCATGGGCTATTATTCGATTGATCCAGCGTGCAGGGCGTGTTGATCGAATTGGACAAAAGGCGGAAAATATTCTTTGTTACTCCTTTCTTCCAGCAGAGGGAGTGGAGCGTATCATTCGGCTCAGGGATCGAGTGCGGTTAAGATTGCAGGAAAATGCGGAGGTTGTTGGCACGGACGAAGCATTTTTTGAAGATGACCGCAATGATCAGGCCGTTGTAAACCTTTACCATGAGAAAGCAGGTATTCTTGATGGGGATGACTATACAGAGGTCGATCTTGCATCCTATGCCTATCAGATCTGGAAAAATGCCGTAGATGCTGATTCAAAGCTTAAAAAAATCATCCCTGCCCTGCCTTCGGTGGTCTATTCCACAAAAGAGCTTAAATCAGAAAGCACAAAACCGGAAGGGGTTCTGGTTTATATGCGGACAGGTGAAGGAAACGATGCCCTTGCCTGGATTGATCAAAAAGGCAGCAGTGTTACTGAATCACAGTTTGAAATTCTTAAAGCTGCAAGATGCAGCATTGATACAGCCGCCATCCCCCGCCATGAAAATCATCACGAACTGGTAAAAAAGGTGTTGATCTCCTGATAGAAGAAGAACGACACATCGGCGGCCAGTTGGGAAAACCTTCGGGCGCGCGATTTCGCACTTATGAACGGCTTAAAGACTATGCAGGGGAAGTCAAAGGCACACTGTTTGAGTCAAGGCAATTGCTTAGCACAATAGAAGATATCTACCGTTATCCTTTGCGCCAATCCGCTATCGACACCCTGAACCGCCAGCTTCGGAGCGGTATATCGAATATGGCTTTAGCCCAACTGGTTATTGCGCTCAGAGAAGAAGACCGCCTCTGTCTTATTCATAAAGAAGATGGGGAACTACGAGAACCGAAAATCATCTGTTCTTTGGGTCTGGTGGAAAACAATACGAGGGGTGATACTAATGAAGGAAGAATATGATTTTTCTGAGGGCGAGAGGGGTAAATTTTTTCATCCGGATGCCGAACTGTGTTTGCCGGTTTATCTTGAGCCGGATATTGCCGACTTTATGCGAAAACTCGCTGGGCAGAAAGACACAGATATTGAAAAATTAGTAAATGATTGGCTCAGAAGAAATATAGGCTTAATAGAGACACTTCGACAGTAATTTCAATTTAGTCAGGTCGATACATATCGTTACAGGCAGCGTTTTGCTAAAAAGGTCAAATAGACTATGCCCCTTAACATTAAACGAGTTCGAACACTGCTCCAAAATTTTGACTTCAAGACCCTGTTTGTCGAAGAGTTAGGATGGGATCATTATACCACTATCCTTGACATTCCGGTTGACGGTCAGAACTTCGCACTTGGCGCTATTGCAGAAAAACGCGGCATAGTTGTTTTTGTGTGCGGGCCGGCTAACAATGGCTCAATGCCTGTTTACTCAATTCGGCGAAAGATTGAGCGGCAGGTTACAAAATCCCATCATGAACATCTCATCATTTATCTCAATGCGGATAAGACCAGGCAAGCCTGGCAATGGGTAAAACGGCAGTCCGGTAAGCCTGCTCAATGCCGCGAGCACACCTAATATGCAAGCCAATCCGGTGATTTGCTTATCCAGAAAATCGATAATCTGGCATTCAGTCTTGAAGAAGAGGAACAACTGACCATTGTTGAAGTGGGCAGGCGCGCCAAAAAGGCATTTGATGTAGAAAAAGTCACAAAGAAGTTCTACGACCGGTTCAAGACGGAGCACAAAAAGTTCTTGGAATTCCTGAAAGGCATTCCTGAAGATAAGTTTCAGAGGTGGTATGTATCTGTCATGTTAAACCGCCTCATGTTCATCTATTTCATTCAGAAAAAGGGCTTTCTCGACAGTAATACAGATTACCTGCGGTCCTGCCTGCGCAAGAGCAAAGAACACAGCAAAAACGGGTATTACAAGAATTTCCTCTGTCCGCTCTTTTTTGAAGGCTTTGCCAAAAAAGAGCAAGACCGCAACCCGGAAACAAACAGGCTTTTGGGTAAGGTGCCTTACCTTGACGGAGGTCTTTTTCAAAGGCACCAGATTGAAAAACTGCACGGCAAGGAAATTCAGATCGAGGACGCGGCATTTGAAGATCTTTTTACATTTTTTGAGCAGTACAACTGGCACCTTGATGAACGCCCTCTGCGAGCCAATAATGAAATCAACCCGGATGTTCTTGGCTATATCTTTGAAAAATACATCAACCAGAAACAGATGGGGGCATATTACACCAAAGAGGATATCACGGGGTATATCAGTAAAAATACCATCATCCCCTTTCTTTTTGATCAGTCCCAAAAGAAATGCAAAATTGCCTTTGAAGGTGAGCAGTCTGTATGGCGGCTGCTAAAAGAAGATCCTGACCGCTATATTTATGACGCTGTAAAAAAAGGAGTAAACTTAGACCTGCCCGAAGAAATCGCTGTCGGGATAAAAAATGTTTCAAAGCGCACCGAGTGGAACAAGCCTGCAAGTCCGGAATATGCCCTGCCTACCGAAATCTGGCGGGAGGTGGTGGCACGTCGGCAGCGTTATGAAGAAGTCTATAGCAACCTTGCAAACGGTGAAATCGTAACCGTTCACTCCCCCCCTTAAAATATGAGAGTGAAAGAGCTAACTCATTGATTTTATTAATCCCCATCCAAAACTGGGGAGGGGGGAGTGAACGGTTACGTGAAATCAGTTCCATTAATAATCTTATCACATATAATCTCGACATTCGCCAGTTTGCCCAGGACGTGATTGAAAACTGCGAAGGCCCGGAACTGCTCCGCGCCATTTACTACACCATAGCAGGCCGGATACCGGAAAAATCAAATGAGCAATTTCAGCCCGGGATGAGCGTTTTGGACCCGACTTGCGGGTCGAGCGCTTTTCTTTTTGCCGCTCTGAATATTCTTGAACCTCTTTACGAGGCATGCCTGGACCGAATGCAGGTCTTTTTAGATGAACTGGAAAACTCCGGTCAAAAACACCGTTCCGACAAATTTGGCGATTTCCGAAAAATCGTCAAACGGATAGATGATCACCCGAACCGCCGTTATTTCATTCTCAAGTCCATCGTTCTGAGCAATCTCTATGGTGTGGACATTATGGAGGAAGCAACAGAAATCTGCAAGCTTCGCCTATTTCTCAAACTGGTTGCCCAGGTTGATAGTGTTGATAAGATCGAGCCGTTGCCGGACATTGATTTCAATATTCGGGCGGGAAATACGCTGGTAGGTTTTGCAAGCAAGGATAAAGTAAGAGATGCAATTACTATGTCTGAAGCAGGCAAGCAAAAACAAGGGCTACTGTTGTTTCCTGAGCATCTTGATACCTTAGGGCGGATAGAGGAAAAAGCCGAGATTGCTGACAGGAAATTCAAGCAATTTCGGCAGATGCAAACAGGTTTCGGCATGGATACAAAGGATTTTTCAGATGCCAAGCAGAACCTTGGCAACAGTTTGAAGCTCCTTTCAGAGGAATTGGATCGTTACCTGGCATCGGAATATGGGATTGACCGAAACAGCATACCTTCTGAGAAGAAATACAACAAGGAGTTCGCCGAATGGTGTGAAAGCCACCAGCCTTTTCACTGGTTTAGCGAGTTTTATGGGATTATTAATGAAGGCGGGTTTGATGTAATTATTGGCAATCCGCCGTATCTTGAACAACGGCAGGTGAATTATGCGCCACGCAATTTCAAATGTTCCGAGAACGGTACAGTACATGCGATGTGCATTGAAAGAAGCATTCAACTCCTGCATCGTCACGGATGCATGAGCATGATTGTTCCTTTGGCATTGGTTTCTACTCAGCGAATGCAGGTTGTGCAAGAAATGTTGGAAAATGACCATAATGCTTGGTATACAAACTATTCATGGCGACCTGGCAAACTTTTCGATACAGTAAACCGTGCTCTCACCATTTTCGTTGTCACACCATCGAAAGAAGGACAAATATTTTCGACCAACTATCAGAAATGGATTTCCGATAGTCGAGATATGCTTATGTTTGGGCTTAAGTTTGTTGAATTTCCACGGCAAAGACCAGCATTTTGGGTTCCGAAGTTGGGAAAACAACAAGAGAGAGCAATACTAAAAAAATGCCTTAAAGTGAAGACACCATTAGGCCAATTTATGAGTGCAAGTAATAATTGTGTCTATTACCGCACAACAGGGGGGTTGTATTGGAAAATCTTCTCTAATTTTCCTCCAGCTTTCAAAGTCAACGGAAAATCTGGACATTCTACTCGTGAGACATGCTTCACATTGTCAAGCAAAAAAATGATTTTCCCTGCTATTGCCATATTGAGCAGTAATTTATTTTGGTGGTGGTATACCATCACGACAAACTGCCGAAATCTTAACCCTTACGATATTCAAAATTATCCCGTTCCGCAGTCAGCTATGCAGGATACAGAACTTATTTCACTTGGAGAGAGATACATTGAAGACCTGAAAGTTAACAGCATAATGTTAGTCCTCAATCAGAAACAAACTGGACGTACTGAAACCCAGTCTTTCAAAGTCCAAAAATCTAAACCAATCATCGACCAAATCGACCACGTTTTAGCAAAACACTACGGCTTTACCGACGAAGAACTCGACTTCATCATAAATTACGACATCAAGTATCGAATGGGATTGAGCTGAGAGATGGATACAATCAACCTGAAGAAAAACGCTCCTGCTTATCCGTCAGCCTTGAAGAAACATTTGGGCAAAGATGCCCCGGATACTGTGATGGCCATAGGAAACCTCGACATCCTCCGCCACAACTCAACAGCCTTTTTTTGCTCGACAAAATGCCCGGGCGATTTGATAATAAAAACCTGTGATATTGCGCAAATTTTAAGGGATGCCGGCATGACGGTTATCAGCGGATTCCATTCGCCCATGGAACGTGAATGCCTCACAATACTTTTACGTGGCGCCCAGCCCGTCATCATCTGCCCCGCCAGAAGTATAAACAACATGCGGATAAATAAAGAATATGAAAAACCCCTGAAAGACGGGCGGCTGCTTTTTCTCTCCCCATTTGATGAAAATCAACGACGTATTTCCGCCAGGACATCCCATTACCGCAATCTATTTGTCGCAGCCATGTCTGCTGCTATTTTCGTAGCCCATGCCGAACCATCCAGCAAAACCGAAGAACTCTGCCGGCAGATTCTTTCCCGGCAAAAACCAATTTATACTTTTGAAAGTTATTACAACAAGAACCTTATTGAAATGGGTGCCCGGCCGGTAAACATGGACAATGTTTCCCTGTGGGCAAATTTATTTGCAGCAAATGTTGATGAATAGTGGGAGGACGAACACCTCTGTGGAACTTCAAAAAAAGTCGTAAGATCTCAATTTAGGCAGGAAATTTTAAAAGGTTTCGATCTTAGGCGCTTTTCATGGATTGTTTATTAAGTGGAGTTGCGCCTCGGCTGCGAGTTCGATAGCGATCATCTTGCGTTTTGATTTATCTGTTGGCCATCCAATAATATTCGCATGTCGCGGATGTGGTTCAGGATCTGCTTCAATTTTTAAGTCTTGTTTTAGAATACTTGAAACGACAATTTCTGCCCGCCCCAATAATTTTTTATTTTGTATTTCAGCTACATGTAGCCGACCTATTTCATTAATTTGTTGGCAAGTCAGACTTTTGGTTCGGTATACAGAAACTTCACCATTTTGGTTCGGCATAAAAGCATTATGTCTTATTGTTTTATCAGCTCTATACCACTTTTTCTGTAGAATAAAGCGCGCAAGGCATTCTAATGGAGATGTCATATCTTGCAATTTCATACTACTCAATGGGACAAGCGCCGAATGCAATGACGAATAATCTCAGGCAATTCATTAGCAAAATATTCAGTCCCATGTATTTTGTTGCTTTTACCAAACATTCCAGCATAGGTGATGAGATTGTTACCACCAACACTAATCACAAATACAGAATACTTTTCCTTATACCATTCAAATGTTATTTCACCATCTGGTTCAGCCGAAATGTCTGGCCTTGGCAAAGAAGAAGGAATCATTCTTAGCAACTTACGTGCTTTGGAATACGTTTCACGGGATATCGGCATAGCTCCGTAACCATCCCAGTTTGCATCTAAGCATTCCTCATATACCTTCTCAAGCTTTTCAAGTGCAAGATCTGTCCAATCGATTATTCCTTTTAAATCTAATGAAACAGTTTTTCCGACAACGTTGGACGTGTCAGAATAAGCCTCTTTTGAGATAGAAAATGTGTTGTTTTTACCATCAATCGTTTGCAATGACAAAAAGCCAGCCAAATCCGTCATATTCCGGTTGCCATTTCCCGCGCCCATGTCAGGATCGTAAAGACTATTGCCTGTGTTTAAGGCTTGTTCCATCAATCCTCCAAGTATTTCACAAAATTCAAAAACTCGTCACAAAACTGTTCATATCCATCTAATAGTAAGGATAAATTCGACTTATGTTTATCCACTGCCCCAGCTTCATAGTTATAATTGAGATTTACAAAATCTTTCTTTTGCGTAATATTGATGGATCGAGTTAAGCCATGTACGTTCTCAACGTTATAATTTGAACTCATCCACGTTTTATCAGTTTTAGTTTGCAATGAACTTTCAATAACATTTATCTTATTAGTGTCAAAGAAATCTAAATAAGTAGTTGGATTGCTGACCTTTTTAGTCAAAGCGTCAGTTTTGGTTTCCATTTCAGCAAGAAGATCACAGTTGATATTCAGTCCAACAGCCTTGAGCGGAGTATAAGGTAGTTTTTCGTAGTAAACATTGAAAATACTCAAGAGCTTTGTCTCGGTAATGTTTTCAATTCCAGTTTCCATTATTTGTAATCTATTCATCTCCACAGTGAATTTGAGATTCTGAAATTGAAGATGTCTAATTACAGAAATATCGGGTGGTGATTGGTCATCTGGTTTCCCCAAATTGAGTTCACATACTGTGTTTAAAAAATCTGGGGAAACTATTGCAGGATTAAAACTTCCTAAAGCAACTAGGGTAATAAAATTGTAATCTACTTTCATAAGACATTATCCCAGAGTTGATTGGTTTTCTGCTTATATTTATATATTCGGTTGCTAAATAAGAAACTGAAATTTGAAGACAGCGAAAAAATATTCAATTTTTTGAATCCGTTATAGTTTGTGAAAAAAATACTGTCAAGATATTTATAATAAGGCTCTTTTCCGGTTAGGGAACCAGGTGGACATCCAAACAGTGGGTGTGCTTGGTGTTGTGTTTTGACGGGCTGTTGCCCAAAAGCGATTTCGTAGTATTTTGCGACAATATCGTGGCTTAGTGAGGTAACTTCTCAATAAGTTCTGGCAACTTTTTAAAAATTTTATCGTCATTCTCGCGAAGGCGGAAATCCAGTGCTTTTTCAGATTTTCTGGATTCCCGTTTTCACGGGAATGACGTTTGGTGCCAGAACTTATTGAGAAGTTACTTAGTGAGAACTTAACTTATTGATTTTATTAAATGCGCTTTTTGACCATATTGCTAATTTTTACCAAATTTGGATTTGGGCAACAGCTCTTTGATTCATGAAAATTTCGGGTTAAGGGTTCGCTAAAAAATAACTTGGTAGAATTTGCGCTCAAATTTGCCGTAGATTTAATCGATCTGATTGAGCAAAACCGCAGGAATAGCGAGCTATTTCGAGGCCAATTTTACTAAGATCAGGTGCGAATGAAAATCGATTAAAGATATGGTGAAGTTGGGATGCAAAAATGCCAAGTTATTTTTTAGCGAACCCTAACCATTGGCTGCGAAAGTATAATTACCTTTAAAAAACTCCTCCACATACCAGTCTATCTGGCCGTCATCAGACAGTACCATGTCCAGAAGGCGGACAGATCCGAGCAACCTGCCTATCATGTCGAGTTTTTTCTCGATAAGAGCCCTGTCATACTTTTTTAATTCGCCCCTGATCATATCGCCTTTTTTCTCTACCCTGAACAACAGCTTCTTGAGGATTAAAGCTATAAGAGTTGCCCTTCTGGACCTCCTGCCCATGTCGGCAGCTCCTCCTTTGAAATAAAAGGTGATATAGTTATCATTAACAACAGGCCCGCAATATGTATCGATTGTTGCAAAGTGGTATCCCAGGCGTGAATTGAAATTTAAGTATTCACCCGAAATAACGGCGTAATTTGGCCCTCCCATGCGGCCTTCTTTTAATGGGTCCCGAAATACCGATTCTGCAACAATAGAAGCAAACCCGCCCCAGTTTATTCCTATATCGCCGGACCACTCTACGTCTTTGTGAGTCATTCCATTTAGCAATGCTTTGAAAGGTACGGAAATTACATCTTCTTTTTGCGCTTCGCGCGCTTCAGGATCGATCGAAAGACCGCCCCCCAGGTCAATTACGTAAATGTTCAGCGGTAGAGAGCTATAAAGACGGATAGCGATATTTTCTTTAGATTTAATATCATCACTGATCCGAAACATTTTACGCATTGCCATCTCGTGTGCAAAACGGATTATGTCGTGGATTGTCCGGCAGGCATCCGGATTAAAATTATCCTGCTTGGGATCTAAAAGATTCAATGGCGCAATCTTCTTCAGGGCAGCCTGGGCAGCCTTGTATGTTGGGCTCCCCTTCATTGGATTGACAGCTTTTTTTTCCTTTAAAAGCTTTTCCACGCGGCCTTTATAAACAATCCTGTTAGTAGCATCCACTGTAATCTCGTCGCTATGTTCAATTAAAGAGGTGGCATTATGTGTTCCTACAAGTGTGGGTATTTGAAATTCCCTGGCTACGGAAGCCATGTGTCCTGCAACACTCCCCACATCGGTAACAATTGCTCTTATACGTCCCATTGCCGGGACATAGCGGGGAGATGTTTGATGAGCTATTAAAATGGCCCCTTGGGGTATATCATAAAGATTGTGATCTGATTTCAACACATATGCCAAGCCGGAGGCAGTCCCCTCTGAAGCTGAAGCGCCACCTTTAATCAGGAGAGGGTGATCAGTAAGCTCTTTTTCGGAGACATCTAAAGATGTTGTCGGCGTTTCTGCAGGAATAAACTTTAATGACTTCTTCAAAGGCCGTGCCTGTAATATGTAGAGCCTGTTTTGCTTGTCTATGGCCCACTCGATGTCCAGAGCAACGCCATAGTGACTTTCCAGTTTCAAACCATAGTCAACCAGAGTCTTTATCTGTTCAGGCTCAAGACATGCTTTGTCCTTCAAGTCATCGGATACAGCTTCATCCTTTGTTCCTCCTTCTGCATCGGTTTTGCAAATGGTTCCTTTGGTGGCGATTTCTGATTTTTCAATCTGCCTGTTCAGTTTATTAACCTGGTAAAAGTCGGTGTCAGTTGAGCCATCCACTGCGCTGACTCCTAATCCCCATACGGCACTGATCATAATGACTGCATGGCGGCTGTCATTCGGGTCAACAGTGTACATAACCCCGCCGACTTGAGCGTCTACCATTATTATACAGGCCACACTCATGATTACATCCTGATCCAGATATCCCCTGCTGCGGCGGTAGTAAAGAGCCCTTGAGTTAAAGGTGCTTGACACAACTTCTTTGTAAGCATGGACGAGATTTTTTTCGGTTACGTTTAAAACTGTGGAGTGCTGGCCGGCAAAACTGGCCTCAGAATCTTCACTGGTTGCACTGCTTCTGACCGCGAGTCTTATATCTGATCCTGATTTATGCTTAAGTTCAATGGCTGCATTGCGCAATTCTCTTTTTAGATCATCCGGCAGTTCAGCATTCAATATAAGAGACTGAATTTCCGGGCTGATTTTCAGAAGTGTTTCAGTATCATTGACATCCAGCCCCCTCAATTTACTGTCTATCAATTTTGAAAGATCGTTATGATCAAGAAAGTGCTGGCAAGCATAAGCCGTCACCGCAAAACCCTGCGGCACGGGAAGGCTGACTCTGTTATATACTTCGCCTAAATTGGCTGCCTTGCCGCCGACTTCAGCCATGTTGTCCCTGCTTAGCATCTCAAGTGGAAGGATCAGGTTTGTTTTATCAAGTTTTTTCTTTTGCTCTAAATCTTTAAGTATGGTGGTGCCTATTTTTTCAGTAACATCAAAGAGCTGTGGATATTCTCCCCCTGAGAGTTCGTTCAGGTCTTCAACAATACTGTAAACTTCGCCTATCAATATTTCAGACTGGGTAAACACATAGGCCAGGGTAAAAGGCTTGTCCCTGTAAAAGACATGCTCAAGATCGGTGATTATTTTAAGGGCCCGGTCGTTTGAAGTCAGTAGTCTTTTAAAGCATTCATACTTTCGTTTAAATATGCTTTTATCGGGCGAAATGCGGTCACCGATCTTACTTTTTCTGAACAGATCAAATACGTTGAACATAAAAAAATCCTTCAACAAAAAAAGGCACTCCGCTCTAATTTGACGGAGTGCCCTTTTTTGTTATAAACTATTCAGCTAAACTACAGTTACATTTACGGCGGCAGGACCCTTTTGCCCTTGCTCGATGTCAAACGTAACTTTATCGCCCTCATTAAGGGATTTAAACCCAGATGTGTTGATTCCTGAATGATGAACAAATACATCCGGACCATCTTCCTGTTCAATGAATCCAAAACCTTTTTGGTTACTGAACCATTTCACAATTCCATTAGCCATAGTGATAATCTCCTTTCAAAAAAATTCTAATGGTTCCAAACTTCAGGTTATTGTCACTTTGACAAATAGATCTTTCCTTAAGAACGAAACCGGTATGCAATAAACGACACGTTTATAAAAACAAATCAAGCTTTTCTCCAAAGAATTTACCTTACTATTCTGACATTGGCTGCCTGCTGCCCATGACGTGTTTGCTTTATTTCAAATGTTACTTTGTCGGATTTTTGCAACGCAAAAAAGCCATGGTCTTTGATGCTCTTGCTGTGCATAAAAATTTCCCCATCGTTTTCGGTTTCAATAAAACCATAGCCTTTTTTCTCACTATACCATTTAACCGTTCCCTCTTTCATGAATAACCTACCTCTTAAAACATCTTTAAAAATATAATATCATTATAAAGAAACTCCTAAATCCAAATCAGATTTATTCATCTCCAGCCTGTAATGTTTTATTAATGTCATAACTTCTGAATAATATCAAACGATCTCTAAGTCAAATTACCACCCCCCAGAGATAATGCCATATGGCAAACTTCGCATGCCATATGTCACTATCTCATTTGTGCCATATGCCATATCTTGTATATTTTTGAAAGGTATGTCATATGGCACAAAGACAGAAGGTGGCTTGCTTACATTAGCCCCCAAAGGTACCCTGGCGCTGCTAAAGTGCCTAAAGTTGTTGTACGCCTTCGGCGCGCTGATTGACAACCAAAGCCGGAAGGACTTTCAATCACTCTCTTGCCAGTACGTTGAGGGCATAGAGAAACCCAGGCTCTACGAGCCGGAGGCAGGCAGATATAAAATGGCAGGATTCCTTAACTTTAGGCATTTTAGGCACTTTAGCTCACTTTAGGCACTCTTAAATAATCTGAAGTTTCACGCTTTTTTCATAATGCCATTGTTGTAAATGCCACTATTGACTGATATCTGGGCCAAATTGGATTTAATTTTATAGGAGTTTGCCTCTACAGTAGCAAAACCCTATAAAACCTTTTTCAAAATCACAACAATCCAAAGTGGCTTTTAAAGCCGCATGTTATAAAGGTTTTATGATAATAACTTTGGTTCATAATATTCAAAAACGGTGAAACTTCAGTTAAATAATTACTGTAACGGTAAAACCTTTTTATGGTACCACGACCAGAGGTAGCGGTTTAAACCGATTAATAACTATGAGGGACAATAAGGCATATGCGGCAACTTAAAGCAATAGTGAATATGAACCGTTACGTCAGGTGTTTACTTCTGTCCAGACTCCTGTATTGAACTGCCTCGGAAATGTGGTCAATCTTTATATCATTTTCAGCTTCAAGATCTGCAATAGTCCTGGCAATTTTAAGTATGCGATTGTATGCTCGTGCGGAAAGGCCAAGTTTATCTATGGCTGATTCCAGAAGGCTGCAAGATGCATCATCCATTTTACAATATTTTTTTATATGGCGAGAGTTCATCTGAGCGTTGCAGTATATTTTTGATCTTGCAAATCTTTGAGACTGAAGTTTGCGTGCCGCTGAAACCCGGTTTCTGATATTCTCAGATGACTCTGAATCGAATTTTCCCATAAGATCCCTGTATGGTACGGCAGGAACTTCCACGTGAATATCTATCCTGTCCATAAGAGGGCCTGATATCTTTGATCTATATCTGTGGATCTGCTGATACGAACACCTGCACTCGTGCTTTGGATCGGAAAAATAACCGCAAGCGCATGGGTTCATTGCAGCAACCAGCATAAAACTTGAAGGATAGGTAATTGTTGAAGAAGCGCGGGAAATAGTTACTGTTTGATCTTCTAAAGGCTGTCTTAAAACTTCTAATACATGCTTTTTAAATTCAGAGAGTTCATCCAGAAAAAGTACGCCATTGTGTGCCAGACTGACTTCTCCTGGTTTCGGAATTTGACCGCCGCCTATTAAACCTGCATCTGATATTGTATGATGAGGTGACCTGAAAGACCTTTTTGTAATAAGCGCCTGGCCTTTTGCAAGCATTCCAACTACAGAGAATATTTTTGTGGTTTCAATGGCTTCGTCAAACGTTATTGGAGGTAGTATGCTGGCAAGGCGCTTTGCCAGCATAGTCTTGCCTGCTCCCGGAGGCCCGATCATGATAAGATTGTGGCCGCCTGCTGCTGCAACTTCCAATGCCCTTTTTACATGTTCCTGGCCCTTTACCTCGGAAAAATCAACATCGAATTTGTTATTTCTGTCAAATATAGCAGAAATATCTGTTACTTTGGCTGTAATTTGAGAGAATCCGCGGAAAAAACTTACTACCTGAGACAGGGTTTTTACAGGATAAACTGAAATTCCTTTTACTACAGATGCTTCCCTGCCATTATCGTAAGGAACAATTATCCCTTCATAGTTTGCTGTTTTTGCCGCTATAGCCATGGGAAGTGAGCCCTTTACAGGCTTAATACGACCATCCAAAGAGAGTTCACCTAAAACAAGGTATTTGGAAATGACTTCTTGTGAAATAATATTTGTTGCGGCTAATATTCCTAATGCTATAGGCAAATCAAAACCTGTACCCTCCTTTTTAATATTTGCCGGTGCTAAATTAACAGTTATCCTGTCATCCGGGAAAACAAAGCCTGAATTGTTAATAGCGGACTTGACTCTTTCTTTGCTTTCTTTTACAGAAGCTTCAGGAAGTCCCACAGTGGTAAAAGTAGGGAGACCTTGCATTATATCAACCTCAACTTCAATCAGGTATGCATCTATCCCGATAACAGCGCTGCTTAAAACTTTTGCAAGCAATCGTCCCCCCTAACATATAGATTTTCAAGTCTGACAGTATCCCCTGCAATTCCTTTATTTTTCTTTTTCCTTGAGCAGCTTGTGCTGGTAAGCCTCTCCTGTTTTGATAAGCAGTTCGTCGATATCACAAGGTTTCATTACATAATCATAAGCGCCTAATTTCATGGCTTCCATACCAGACTCGATCGAGGCATGTCCGGTAAGCATAACAATCTCTATGGCCGGCTGGAGCTGCTTGATCTGCTTCAAGGTTTCAATACCGTCGATTCCCGGCATCTTAACGTCTATAACAGCTACATCAAAAGACTTTTGTCTGACCAGATCTATAGCCTCCTTGCCGCTTGCTACATCCATGATATCTATTTTCCTTAATTTCAGCCTGTTAGCAAGAGTTGTTCTAAAGTCGTCCTCGTCATCGACCAACAGCATCCGAATTTCCTCCATTTTCTATCTCCTTTATATTATTGTTATGGTTCAAGGTTCAGAGGTTCACCGTTCAAGGTTAATCGCTTCACGTTTTTACTATTTCCCCACTCGACTACTCGACTAATTCCTCTGAACTTAGACTTCCATCTCCTTAAGGCAAGTTGGGGGCAATGTAATATGAAATATTGTTCCCTTGTCGACTTCGCTTTCAACCGTAAGCCGGCCGCCCAATTTTTCAACTATACCGTAACTGGTGGAAAGTCCCAGGCCAGTCCCTTTACCGACCGGCTTGGTTGTAAAAAACGGATCAAATATCTTTTTTTGAATTTCCTTCGGCATGCCTGGCCCCGTATCAGCGATAGAAACCAGGACGCCCCCGTCCTGCGCCTTTGTAATGAGACGTATCACGCCATCTTTATTAATTGCATCTATAGCATTGTTCGCTATGTTGATAAAGACCTGTTGCAATTGAGCTCCATCAGTAATTATACTTGGCAGGTCAGGCTGGAATTCTTTCATTAGGGCTATATTTTTAAACATTGCCTTTTTGTTCAAGAAATCATGTGTTTCATCCAGGACAGAGTTTATATCTACATTTTTATGCACAATATCTTCCTTGCGGGCAAATCCCATGAGACGACTGATGACTTTCTTCCCACGCTGAACATGTTTTTTGATATCCTGGGTAGCCTTGATCAGCTCATTGTAATTGGGGCTATTTTTTACATCTTCTTCGGTCAGCAAGTCTCCCATCCAGCCGGCCTTTTCAGCAATAACGGCCATGGGATTGTTGATCTCGTGAGCAATACCGCTCGCTAATTTACCGATGGCCGCTAATCTGTCAGAGCGAACAAGCTGCTCCCTAAGCTGCAATTTTTCCAGGGCTATTTTTTCCAAACTTGCGAATACCCGCCTGGTAATAAGAATGGTGCTGACAACGATAATGAAGGAGTTGATGATAAAGATGAGAAAAACGGTATTTTTAACATAAACCATAGGGCCCAGCTCATATTTTAAATCCTGTTCGATTACCATCAGCCAGTCGTTGTTCTTTAACCAGGCCTTGGCACAAAGGACAGTTTTTCCTCCGTAGTGCTTTTCTTTTTCTTGTATGCCTCGAAACACGGAAGGCATTTTGAAATCGGATTTAGTCAGTATCAGGTCGTCGTCGGCGCCTCTTATCTGGTAGATACCTTCCCTGCTCAGGATATATGCGTCACTGCCGCCTTTACCCAAAAGGGCTGTACTCATAAAATGATTTATCCTGTTTATGTCTATGGTCACCCGTAATATCCACGACTTTCCATTTTCTATCCTTTTTACGGCAATGATGAAATGGGGAATCTTTCTAAACCCAAGAAAGACATCACTGATATAGACATCTTTTTCCATGACTTCCTGAAACCACTCTGCCGTACTGTATTGTTTACCCGTTAAGTGATACGGCCCGATATAAGCAACCTGTTCACCATCACTATTAATTATGCCCATATCCTGAAAGGCACTGCAAACTATTTTTGACAACTGAAAAGCATTGTGCAGGTTTTCTTTTTTTTTCAGAAAGTCAAAGTGGTGCGTATAAGCCAGAACACTTAAGCAGTTAACCCTGTCAATTAGAAAAAGATCAATGGTGTCTTTTCTGTTTTTCGTTATAAGCTTTAGTTCGTTTCTGATCTTTTCTTTGACCGTGGTACTATAGTAATAGTAAGTAGTTCCGCCTAAAAGCATTAACGGAATAAAAGCTATGAAAAAAATGATAACCGTGATCTTTGTCCGCAAGCCGGTATAATATCCGTGTAAGTCTTTTTCTTTAGTCATGTGTAATCCTCTTATAAGTGCCTAAAGTTGTGGTACGCCTTCGGCGTGCTGATTGATAATCCAAAGATAGAGAGAGTTTGTATCGTTTGTACATTAATAGCATTAAAGAACTTATATAAAATGGCAGAGTTCCTTAACTTTAGGCACTTTAGCTCACTTTAGGCACTTTGGCTCACAGAATTGATAATTTAAATTATACCTCTAAAAACTATCGAAAGCTAAGCACAACGTTTTATTGCATTATCGTGAAACATCCACAAATGAAGAAAGTTCCTTCAGTATTTTTTCCAGATAGTTGTTCACCCTTCCACTGTTAGACATGACCATATCCAACTGTCTGGTGTGCATTACAAGATGACCGAGAACCTTCAATCTTTCTTTCAAAAAAGGTACTTCCTGTCGCTCCAGCCGGGCAAAAACCGTGTCGCTTTTGATCTGAACCCAAAAATCGAATTTTTCCAGAATCAGCTTAATAAGCTTGGCTCTTCGCTCCCTGCGGACGTTATCAGCACCGCCGCCGTTAAAATTAAAACAGATGTAATTTTCCGTCACCTTCTCACCAAAAAAAGCCTCCACAGTCGAAAAATGAAAACCGAATCGTGAGCTGAGATGGCAAAAATTTCCGGATATCATAAAGTAATTACGGTCAGCATAACGTGAACGCATGCCGGGAACAAGACTCCTGTCCATTGTCGCTCCATACATGACGGAAAAAAATCCTTTTGTATCTATCGGCGGCGGGCCTTTCCAGGGTATAGCCGTTATTCCCTCCCACAATGTCAGCATAGGGCCGGAGGTTATATCTTCAAGCCCGATCGTATCCCCTTTCATTCCTTCTTTACAACCACCACCCAGATCAACAACCCACCACTGCATGGGAACATCAATAACCAGCCTCCTCGCTAAATGCTCCGGGAAAGAAGCGTCCTTTTTGAACTCAAAAAGTTCACGCAAGGACATCTCGTGAGCAAAGCGGATAATGTCGTGTAAGGTCCGGCATCCTTCAGGTGTAAAATCTGATGCATCCGGATCGGTAAGATTAAGTGGCGCAATATATTTTAAGACATTTTCCAGGGTATTATGAACAGGACTTCCCTTCATCAAGCTTGTCTTTTCAGCCTCCTTTTCAAGGAGAGCTTCCGCCCTGCCGGCATAAACCGTGCCGCCTGTCGCATCGACAGTAATGAGGTCTCCATTTTGGACATGCTCCGTGGCGGTTGAAGTCCCAAAAAGAGCGGGAACATTGAATTCACGAGCCACAGCCGCCATATGACCTGTGACGCCTCCTCTATCTGTAACGACGCCAATAGCGTTATTTAAGAGCGCCGCCCACTGAGGCAGAGGATTTTTGGTCACAAGCACGGCTCCTGAAGGAAACTGCAACATATCTACAGTTGTTTCAACTACAAAGGCCGGGCCGCTGGCTACCCCCGGGCTGGCTGTTACGCCACCGGTCAGAATCACCGGAAGGTCAACCTTTGATTCGGGAATATTCTTCATCCCTGTCAGTTCTTTGCCAAGCACCATTAGCGGCCGGCTTTGTAAAATCGAGACAGAACCGTCCGGTTCAAAAGCCCATTCAATATCCTGGGGAGCGCCAAAATGTTTTTCCAGACAAAGGGCAAATTCGCCTAACAAAGCAGCTTGTTCGACGGTAATTGCCGGATTGTTCGCTTGTTCTCCTGCCACGTCCACAAGGAGTATTCCTTCCGAAGACCCGGAAACAAGTTGCTGCCGTTTGAGGCTGATCTCTTTTTTCAATATGATTTTCGGATCTTCTTTGGAAAGAACAAAAAGATCCAGAGCCATGCTTCCATTCACCACTGACTTGCCAAGCCCACAGGCAGCATTAATTATAATACATTCATGACGTATATTCCCGGGATCTGCCGAATACATGACGCCACCGGCTCCGGCATCAACCATAGCCATGCAGCCGACACACATAATAATATCTTCATCACGAAACCCCTTGTTCAAACGATAGGAAACGGCCGGAACGGAATATTTACTGGCAAGAATTTCTTTGTAGGAAAGGATTAGATTTTCTCTGCTCACGTTGAGCACGGAACGATACTGCCCGGCAAAAGAGGCGTCCCTGGTATCTTCCCCGAGAGCACTGCTGCGCATGGAAACATGAAGGTCATGGCCTGCTTTTTCCATTAAGTCGGTGTATGCCTTTATAATGGCGTCTTCGAGTTCCGGGGGGCAGCGTGCAGTAACAATAAGATTCTGGATATCAGAGCTGGTTTCATGAAGCCTGGCGATATCTGCTGGTTCAAGAAATTGAATTCGACGGTTAATCTCATCCTGCAAATCAGCATATTTCATGAAGCGCTCATAAGCCGCAGACGTAATGACAAAACCTTCGGGAACGGGAAGACCAACAGCATTTTTAACCTCGCCCAGATTTGCCATTTTGGCTCCAACATGGTCGGCCATAGTTTTATCGATGCTTTCAAGCGTAAGGACTAATTCGCCCCAGGTCTCTAACTTTTTTTGTTGTAACTGCCTGTCAATTTTCGGCAGAATACCTTCAAGTATTCTAGGGAGTTCTTTATATTTATCATTTGCTATTTTATTTAAACAACTGATGATTTTATATATATTGACTGAGATTGCTGTACAGTTCGCCCGAATAAAAGACATGCCGAAAATGCGGCTTCCCGAAAATGCCTGTTCCATGTCTGTTATGAGTTCCAGCACCTTGTTATTTGTGCTTAGAAGGGTCTTAAAATTCAAATACCTGTTTGTAAAAGCATTCCGAAGGGCTTCAACTGCGACCTTCTGTTCAACTTTTTTGGTATCATCCTTCAGTAGTTCTTTGAAAAACTGTTTTAATCCAAACATAAACCAATCGTTTTTACGACAGACCTTTCTTCAGGGTGCCCAATGAGATATATAGACTTTCAGATAATTAATTTCACAAGGCCAGAAGGAGGAAGGCGTATTAGTTATACGTCAACGACTGATAACACAGTGAAATTATTTATCTGAAAGTCTATAGGTCATTGGCTTGCCTTTTCGGTCTACCTTTAAGTTATATTTGTTGAGCTTGTGTCTCAATGTTCGAGGGCTGATGTCCAGCATTCCGGCTGCTCGTTTCCTGTCGCCTCCCACACGGTAGAGCACGTCCAGGATGGCTTTTGTTTCAGCCGATTGCTTAACCTCTTCCAGATTCATCATCCTGGGAGGATCTCTAAAATGCCACAAAAAATCGGAAGGGAGATGTTCTATATTTATAACATCGTGATTATTGACAATGAACACTCTTTCAACAAGATTTTTCAATTCCCTGACATTGCCAGGCCAATTATAACGAGATAAAATATCTATAACCTCTGATTTTACCGTGGGTTTGGGCTTTTTGTAATTGGCTGCCAATTGATCGAGAAAGCGATCCACCATCTTGGGGATAACTGTTTTTCTCTCTCTCAAAGGAGGTATATATATAGGAACCAGGTGAAGTCGATAAAAGAGATCATCACGAAACGACCCCTGCTTCATCTCAGCCTTGAGGTCCTTATTGGTTGCCGAGACAAGGCGGATGTCAACCTTAATAAGTTCACTTCCTCCGATCCGTATAAATTGAAAATCTTCCAGTACCCGCAAAAAGTCCACCTGGTTTTCCAGTGGTATTTCAGCGACCTCGTCGAGAAACAGGGTTCCTTTGTCAGCCAGCTCAAGGCAGCCCTTTTCGCGGCGTATGGCCCCTGTAAAGGAGCCCTTTTCATGCCCGAAAAGCTTGTCCTCAAACATCAGGCCGGAAAGAATACCGCAGTTGACCGGTACGAAAGGATTTTCAGACCTGGAGCTTTGCAGGTGAATGATCTTGGCAAGCAGTTCCTTGCCTGTGCCGCTTTCTCCTACAATGAGCACATTCACATCGTATTTTGCTGCTTGATCAACCTCCTTCATGATGGAATGCATCACATCAGAACCCAGGATAAACTCCTGCATGATGGATTTTTCAAGGTGTTTTATATTTAGAGATTGTAGTTTCACCAAAAAAATAATTATCACAAATACTCTCTGAGTGTCAAACAGATTCGTTTTCAAAACGGCAAACTTTTGCCCCTACCGGCAACAACTTGCCCCGATTATATATCAGGAGTCGCTTTCTGCCAGCTATGTGCAAAAAATAAAAGTATTAAATATCAACATGTTATTGTGATGCGAGATGTTTATTGGGAGCTGGTATGTTTCTTGCTTTTATTGATAAACTATCGGGGAAATAGACTATGCCTTCAGAAAAGCTCGTTAAAGATTTTATGCGTTCCTTGGAACACTATTCTTACATCAAAGAGGACGAAACAGTCTATGAGGCTATGAGGCTTATGGACAAGGTAAGGAAAGAGGGTACGCATCCGTGCCTTTTTGTCGTGGGAGAAGAACAGCACGAAAAGCGATTTATCAAAGGCTTTGTTACACCATCTGAGCTTGTTTTTGGATTATCGGCCCATTTTTTAAAAGGCGCTCAAAAAAGCGGCCCTGTATTCTGGGAGGGGCAGCTTGAAGCAGAATGTATGGAAGGGCTCAAGAAGCGTGTTCGAGAGATCATGGTTCCGGTCGTGGCTTGTGTTCGGGAAAGTAACATGCTTATGGAGGCTGTGTTTTTGCTTAACAAATACCACATTGACTTTCTCCCCGTGGTGAACAGGGATGACGTGGTGGGAATGATTCACATCCATGAAATTTCAGCCTATATTGCCGAACTGGCATTAGGAATACAGCTTAGCTCATAGCTGATGGCTTTTAAGCTCGTAAGATAAAAGCTTATAACAGCTTATCAGCTCAACAGCTAACATAGCCTGACACAGAAATTGGAAAAATTAGCGGTTTTCGTTCAGAAATTCGAAGCACGAAATACGAAACAATAACCAAAATACGAATTTTTTAATGACAAAAATATTGTATTTCCAATGTGTTAGTTTTGGTTATTTTGTCATTTGGTATTCGAATTTGTTTCGGATTTCGATATTCGGATTTTGCCTGAACATGACTTTTCGTTCAGGCATTAAGTAGATTGGTGCGTTGTTTGTATTTACACAAAACAATTTATTAAAGGAGGTGTGGCATGTCGAATGCCAAGAAGGTTAGAGATTTAATGGTTGAAATAACCGAGTATCCGCACATTCCGTATTGGCTGAGTGTGAGGGAAGCTATTTTCCTGATTCGCAGTACTTATGATGAGAAATCAGGTCTGGGAATACATCGCATGGTTCTGGTGTTTGATGAAAAGTATCAACTTCTCGGTGTCCTGACACTCGAGAAACTTCTCATTGGCATTGAGCCGAAATTTCTTAGAAAGAATGAAAAGTCGCCTTACCAGGGTCTGGCAGACTCCGATTATGCAGGACTTTCGGCTCTTCTTGAAGGGACGTTTGCTGAAGGGTGCAAAGAGGAGGCAAAAAAGCCGGTGAGTGAGATCATGATGCCTATCAAAGCTAAGGTTGACGTAAGTTTTTCTATTGCTAAGGCGGCATTTATCATGATTCAGGCTGACGTCAGCCTGATCCCGGTGATGGAGGGTGAGATAGTAAGGGGCGTCCTGCGCATGAGCGACGTTTTTAATGAGCTAACCAAAATTGTGGTAGAGTAAGGGAGGTATAAAATGGTTGAAAAGAAAAAACCGATTGCTAAAGGGCCTGGCCTCCCGGAGATGCCTGATGAGATTCTGATTTCTCCCGAGAAGCCTGCATTAGACTGGAAGCGCCTGCTTTTTATGGGAATAGGAATTTCCCTGTTTCTAATTGTCTATTATTCTTCGCAATGGCCGGACGCCATTGATCCTACGGGAAAGCATTTTGTTTTGTCAAACGCGGGCAAGGGAGCGTTGGCCGTGTTTCTGCTGGCCAGCACCTGGTGGATATTTGAGGTCGTGCCGATCGGTGTGACCAGTCTCATGATTGGGGTGTTGCAGGCGCTCTTTCAGGTCAGATCCGCCAAAGTAGCTTTTAAGGATTTCATGGACCCATCGGTTATGTTTATCTTTGGTTCAATAGTCATCGGCATGGTCTTTACCAAGACCGGCCTGACCAAGCGTCTTGCGTATAAGATGCTGGCTATTGTTGGAGAAAAGACCAGCATGATCTATCTCGGCTGTTTTGTGGTAACATCGGCCCTGACTCACATAATGGCCCACACAGCGGTAGCCGCTACTATATTCCCTTTGCTTATGGCTATTTATGCCCTGTACGGAGAAGGTGATAAACAGACCAAGTTCGGCAAGGGGCTTTTTATCGGCATGGCCTATGTGGCCGGTGCAGGCAGTATCGTAACTCTTTTGGGCGCAGCACGCGGGGCTGTGGCCATCGGGTTTTTTAATGATATTATGAATCAGGATATAAGCTTTTTTCAACTCACATATTATATGTTTATCCCTGGCTGGTTGATGACCTTTGCTTTGTGGGGATTTTTTATGATCTTTTTTAAACCGGAGAAAAAAACCATTCCCGGACTCCGTAAGAAAGCAAAAGAACTCAATGCACAATTGGGAAAGATTACCAAGGATGAGATTATAGCTATCATCATTGTCCTTACGGTGATCATTTTTCTGGCGTTGCGGTCATTTATACCGGAATTGAAGATATTTCATAAAACAGCGGTTGTTTTACTTTCAACCGTAATATTTTTCCTTACAAAGATTCTTGATCAAAGCGACCTGGAGGAGATCCCCTGGAATATTATACTGCTGTTTGCCGGTGCCATGAGCATCGGGTTTTGCCTTTGGGAAACAGGCGCTGCCAAATGGCTCGCCGTGAACTGGCTGGTCATGTTCCGCGAGTCCAGCGCCTTTGTATTTGTTATGAGTATCGCGTTTTTTGTGATGATCATGACAAACTTTATCATGAATGTGGCAGCCATAGCCATTTCACTTCCTGTGGCTTTGGTAATTGCTCCCTACCTGGGTGTGGCCGGAGAGGTCATACTCTATGCGTCACTGGTAACAGCGGGTATGCCATTCCTCCTGCTGGTGGGTGCGGCTCCAAACGCTATAGCCTATGATTCAAAGCAGTTTACCACGGGTGAATTTTTTCTCTACGGCATTCCAGCCAGTATAATGCTGATGGCCGTGGTGGCTCTATGCGTATGGGTGATCTGGCCGATTCTGGGAATGCCGATCACGCTGCCCACACCGTAGTGAAAGCAGAAGGCGCAAAAAGATTAATATGAAGGATGTCTAAATAGTACTGAAGTTTCACGCTTTTTTCATAATGCCATTGTTGTAAATGCCACTATTGACTGATATCTGGGCCAAATTGGATTTAATTTTATAGGAGTTTGCCTCTACAGTAGCAAAACCCTATAAAACCTTTTTCAAAATCACAACAATCCAAAGTGGCTTTTAAAGCCGCATGTTATAAAGGTTTTATGATAATAACTTTGGTTCATAATATTCAAAAACGGTGAAACTTCAGTAAATAGTATAGCGTTTCATGAAAACCTTTAATGAAACGCTATACTATTCATCATTTTTAATTCATACTGGAGGTCTAAACGGAACGTCATGCCACAGCGTTATTTTTTTCCTGCGATGCAGCTTTTTCAAAAAGTGGCAACCATCTGACTATAGACTTTCAGATAAATAATTTCACTGCGTTATCAGTCAAAATCCTCGACGACGTACACATAAGCACAACTTACTCAAATTTTTCCTTATAGCCTTGTGAAATGAATTATCTGAAAGTCTATATCTCGTATTTTCAAACAAAAAACCTTGAGCACAATGTGCAAACAATGTACAAATGACTGTGACCTGCCTTTTCGGCCGGAGCGGGGCTCTTGACAAGAAAAAAGGATTAAGAGATGGCTAAAATCAAGAATCTAAAAGGACTAATGATTCCCATTACAGATTACCCCCATATGCCGTATTGGGCCACGTTGGAAGAGGCCGTTGTTCTGCTGAATTTTTCTTATGAGACAGCCCATGACACTATTCTGGTCTTTGATGAGTCTTATAGACTCATGGGTGTTTTAGACCAGAAAGAAATTTTGAAAAATATCCATCCAGGGTTCTCAAAACTTTCTCTGGAGAAAATTTCTGATAAATGGGAAAAGCTTATATCGACTCATAATCTTGACCAGTTAAAAAAACCGATAAAGGATTTTATCACTCCATTTAACATAATTGTAGATGTCGAAGATCATGTCCTGAAAGCAGCCCATCTCATGCTTAAACACGATATAGATCTGCTGCCGGTTAAGGAGTCGGAAAAACTGGCAGGGGTAGTGAAAATGCATGATATATTTCATGAGATTGCAGCGTTTATTCTTAAGTCTTGAAGTATAGACTGTCACATATTAAATTTCACTGCGTTATCGGTCGTCGGCGTATTACAATACAGCCTTCTCGCTCTATTGTCGTGTCATGCGTGAAATATCGTATCAGACACTCGTCATTCCCGCGAAGGCGGGAATCCATTCCCCGATCAGGTCGTGGACAAGCATTTCTGACTATTTCGGTGCTTCTGGATTCCCGCCTTCGCGGGAATGACGGCCATATTTGCGACACTATATAGATGACAGAACTCTATCCTTGTGCAATTTAATATGTGACAGTCTATAGTTGCTCAAGCACCTTTCCATCAAAGGGAAAGTAGGGAGATCAAGTGCGTAGTTTATTAAACATATTTAAAAAGATCAAGTTTAAAAAGGCCGATATCCCCAAAGCATCTTCTCCTGATAGAATGTCATTCAAAGAAAGATACGATTGCTTTCAGCAACTCCTCGCCGATAACAACTCCATCTTGGAGACACAAGCGGATATGGAGGAAAAGCTCTCAGGGGATTATATCTTTGACATGCATTATATTGATTCAAAGTGTGAGATCCTGGTGGAAAAGGTGCAGAGTCTCATAGAAAATCTCAACAGCCTCTCAAACGGAGAATATCGTGGCCTTTATGATGCATTTGAAAGAATTAACTCTATAATTAAAAATACCCTTATAAAAAATGTTGCGATTCCGGTAACGGATTTCACCATAGCTTTTGAAGATGTAACAAAAGATATGGTACGTAGTGTAGGTGGCAAGAATGCCAATTTAGGAGAAATCAAAAACAGGGTTAATCTCCCAGTTCCTGAGGGGTTTTGTATAAGCTCCCATGCCTTCAAGAAATTCATGGATTATAATAAGTTGGAAGATAAGATTGATATTTCTTCGGTAGATTCAGATAGTCTGGTAGATCTCACCAGCGCAAGCAAGGCTGCGCAAAACCTGGTTCTGAATGCCGGCGTTCCCCCTGATTTAGAAAAAAGCATATTAGATGCCGCCTTTGAATTAGAGAGAAAGGCAGCTCACAGGGCTGGCGGATTCTATGTATCCGTCAGGAGCAGCGCCATCCATGAGGATGCCCAATTTACCTTTGCAGGGCAGTACAAGACCGCTCTTAACGTTGCACCGGAGGACGTAGTCTCAGCATATGTTGAGATTATCGCCAGCCTGTTTACCTCAAGGGCCATATTCTATTGTAAAAGCAAAGGCTTCCATGTAGAAGATATGGTTATGGCCGTTGGGGTGGTTGAAATGATTGATGCCAAGGCAAGCGGCGTTGTGTACTCACGTGATCCCACGGATGAAAACAAACAAGGGATCATAATCAATGGCGTTTGGGGCCTGGGGAAATATGTTGTTGATGGTAGAGTAAAACCGCATACTTATGTAGTCTCAAGGGATATTCCCATGCCCATTTTGGAAAAAAACCAACCCATACAGCCGTTTATGCTCATATGCGGCCTTGAAGGGGGCGCAATAGATGTAAGGGTGCCGGATTATATAAAACGAATGGCGTGTCTGACAGATGAACAAGTAACCACCCTTGCCAGATATGCCCTGGTACTTGAAAAACACTATGGGAAGCCACAGGATATAGAATGGGCGCTTGATTTGAATGATAACCTCCTGATTTTGCAGTCAAGACCTCTTCGGATTGTAGCGGAAAAAAGGAGCATGCCTGTTCCCAGATCTTTACCGGGCCATAAGATTTTGATCAATAAGGGGCAAATTGCCTGCAAGGGTGTTGGCGCCGGAAAGGTATATTTTGTCACCAAAGATGAAGAATTAAAGGACTTCCCGGAAGGGGCTGTTCTCGTAGCCAAACACACCTCTACGAGGTTTGTGACTGCCATGAATAAGGCCGGCGCTATTATTGCAGATGTAGGAAGCCCTATAGGCCATATGGCATCAATTGCCAGAGAGTACGGTGTGCCCACCATTCTTAATACCGAGACAGCCATGAAGACCTTGAAAGCCGGCCAGGAAATCACCGTTGATGCGATTAATGGAAATATTTATGAGGGGCGTATAGAGCAACTTATTGAAGCAGGAAAAAAAGATAACACTTTTAAGGATACCGCTGTTTTTGAGGTGTTAAGAGGTGTTATGCAGAGCTTAGTCCCTCTGAACCTTATCTATCCTGAGGATGAGAAGTTTAGTCCACAATATTGTGAAACCTTTCATGACATAACCCGGTTTGTCCATGAAAAGGCGATGAATGAGATGTTTAAGCTCGGTGAGGGCGCACATCGAAGGAAGGGCGGGGCAGTGAAACTGGTAGTCAAGCTTCCTCTTGATATACGTGTGATAGACCTGGGCGGTGGTGTGGAAAACAGTTCAAACAAGATTACAGTCGATAATATTGCCTGCATCCCCATGAAGGCTCTCCTGAAAGGGATGATGGCCATAGAATGGCCGGGCCCCCCCCCTGTAAATGTAAAAGGCCTGCTCAGTGTAATTGCCAGTAGCACTATGCAACCCAACCCCGAGAAGACATTTGCGGAACCCAGCTTTGCTGTGATATCCAGGGAATACATGAACTTCAGCATCAGGCTCGGTTATCATCTGCAGACCCTTGAGGCATATGCAGGTGAGCGCATCAATGATAACTATATCCGTTTCTTGTTTAAAGGTGGCGGGGCATCCCATGACAGACGCGCCAGAAGGACCCGGCTCATAAAGGAGATTTTAGAAAAAATAGACTTTCATGTTGAAAGGACCGGCGATGTCCTGGATGGCAGGGTGACCAAGTATGACAAAACTAGTATTGAGAAAAAACTGGGTGTAATGGCCAAGTTGACCGCATTCACCAAACAATTGGATATGACTCTGTTTAATGATATTGTTGTAGATTGGTATGTCAAGGATTTCATCAAGAACCATTATGACGAGTAAACCGTAGCCGCTCACGGCTTGAAACCGCCTGCGGCTGCGGCGAAGGGATGTAGGGACGTAGAGGAGGAAGATGGGAAGGATAGAATCTTTCAGGGAGTAAACCGTTTGGCAAAAATCCCATCAGTTATTTTTGACCGAGCCCTAAGGTCGAGCTGGTTCTATAAGTGCAACTATTTCAGAAGGTTTTGGCCGAAGGGAGCAGCGCTGACCTATTATTGACAAAGTCTGTTTGATATTGTAGATATCCAAAATAACAAGAGAGTTAAATAATATGCCAAGCGTTATGACATTTGATATATTGGCTTACGCCAAAAAACTGAAGGCAGCGGGGGTGCCTGATGAGCAAGCAGAGGTACAGGCCGAGGCGCTAAAGGATATCGTTAATACAGAACTGGTGACAAAACGTGATCTGACAGAAGCCAAAATAGAAACAATTAAATGGGTTGCCGGTATGCTGGTTGCTCAGGCCGCTATTGTGGCTACCCTGGTCAAGCTCTTGTAACCCAATTAGCCCTGTCCCAATATTATACTAAATTGAGCGATTTTTAGCTCGACCTGCACCGATCTCTTGCGCGAAAATCCTCGACCTATCCGTTGGTATGCCTGCGGTTTTCGCAAACCTTGCTGAATCAAGATTTCGGCGCATATCTTCCCTAATAATCGCTCAATTTAGGTTATATCCCCCATCGTTTTTACCATCTGAAACCAAAACCTGATGAATAGCTGCAGGAATGAAGGGATTAGAAGTGCAGGGATTAGGGATATAGGGACGTAGAGATGTAGTGGGGGAAGATGTTAAATGCGTTAATCGGAAGCTTACAGCGAAAAAGAAGTTAATTCTCTTTGTCCCTCTGTCCCTAACCCCTTCAGCACATAGCGCTGTTGAGTGGAATTATTTCCCAAAAAACGTGTTGCCTGGATCATAGCTGATCAGATATTAAGATCGAGCAGGTTCTATAAGTGCAAATATTTCAGACTGTGAACCTGAGTAGTTACACTTACTAATTGTTTACAATTTTCAGTGAAACTCCGTGTCGTTCCGTGGTAATCTTTTACCAAAAAATGAGTCTTCTGAGTGATGGGCATATTACAAACAAGAAGATAAATAGCATGGAAGATGTCTTAACCATTTATATTCCTGATGAAATTCGGCATAAGCTAAATCGTACACCCGAAGAAATGTGCCGTGATATTCGCACTTACGCTGCATTAATGCTTTTCAGTCTCGGAAAATTATCTTCAGGGGCAGCGGCATTAATGGCGGGAATTCCCCACGTGATGTTCCTGGATCTGTGCGCAGAATATAACATTCCTATCTCACAAATTACACCGAAGGAACTGCGTCGAGCCTGAAATTATTGATAGACAATGATCTATTTATCCAAGTATACTTTGGAATCAACCGAATATAGCTAACATACATGCAAAGGAGTATTATAGATGTCAAAAGTAGTCTGTGCTGAAACGATTTGTCCTTCCATGCTGACAGGTGCGGCACGGCAAAAGCTTAGTGAGAGCTTGTATGATGTGCATAAGCATATCTTCAAGGGTCTTGATGAAAGTGGATTTGATCATTATGTGGTTAATTCTCCTGCTAACGCTACAAAAATATTTATATATCGCAATAAACCAGAAAAAGAAATAATAGGATATTTTGCTGTTCATCGTTTTGAAAAATTTATTAATGATAAATTATTAGTTGTTTTCAGGGCGGAAGCAGGCTTGGTGCCAGAGTACAGACAGAAAAATGCCAATATTTCTTTCTGGTTGTTGAAGGAGGCAATAAAATTCAAAATATTTCATCCGAGTAGGGCGGTTTATTTCTTGGTTTCACCCATCAACCCAAGTATGTACACCGTTTTAGTGAAATACATTTATAAAATATATCCCCGATATAATAGCGTTATTCCCTCAGAAGTTGAAAAGCTGATGATGCGCCTGGCTGATGAGTTCGGTTTAGAAATGGTTGATGAGAACAGCCCTTTAATCAGAAAAATAGGCTGGATAACACAGGCTACTGATAAGGAAAAAACATTCTGGCAAAGCTCTACAGATCCACATGTACGGTTTTATATTGATTCAAACCCCAATTTTAATAAGGGCAACGGACTTCTTACACTCATACCCTTAACTTTCTTAAACTTGTTCATATCTTTTTTCAGCTTTATTATTTTTTATACACTCAAAAAGAAGATCAGATACAACCTTCAACGTCTTCGTGCTTAGGCATCCTTCATCAGGTTGATAAGAACTTGCTTCGGGGAAGGAGTATAGAAAAATTGTTGTTTACGATGGAAAAAGAGACAAAAAGTACAGCATAGTGCATGATATCATGAAAAAAGAACAAGGATTAAACTCAATGGAAGGGTTGTTGGAAGCCAACAGGTTTCTTAACAGTGTTTTGAATGGTATCAAAGACGCAATTATGGTTGTTGACAGGGACTACAGGATAGAAGGAGTAAATGAATCCTTTGCAAAAAAAGTCGGCAAACCAGGGCATGAGATTGTTGGCAGATGTTGTTATCGACTTCTTCATCATCTGAACAAACCATGTGTTTACAATCATCCCTGCCCTGTGAAAGATGCATTTAAAACAGGTAAAACCGCCGAGGTGCTTCATATATATTTTGAAGGGCCTGACATTGCATATTCCAGGATCATAGCCTATCCAATATTGGATGACCGGGGCAAGGTTATACGAGTGATTGAAATGGAAAGAGACGTCACCGAATGGAAAAAAACCGGTGACCATTTGTATAATATACAAAAGCTGGCATTCTTGGGAAAGTTGGCGGCTGATCTGTCCCATGAATTCAACAACCCTCTGGCGGTAATCCTTGGGTTTGTTGATCTTCTTCTAGAAAAAACAAAACAGGGCACCCAGGGCTACGAGATTCTCAAGACCATTGAGAGACAGGCATTTAATTGTAAACGTATTGTTGAAAACCTTATAAGCTTTGCCGCATCTCCGGACGTGACCAAGCATTCTACTGACGTCAATGCAAATCTTGAAAGGGTGGTTTCTGTGGTCGTGGATATCTTACGTACGGAGAAAATCGTTATAGAAAAAAACCTTGCGGCAGATCTGCCAAAAGCAAAAGGAAATCCAGGGCATTTACGGCAGGTCTTTACGAACCTGATTACCAATGCTGTTGCCGCTATGCGCGGAGGAGGGCTTTTAACCATTTCTACCAGATATAATAGCCCGAAAAACAGAGTAGAGGTTCTTTTCAAGGACACAGGACATGGTATTAAAGCGGAATACAAAAACGAAATATTTGATCCTTTTTTCACCACAAGAGAGGTGGGGGAGGGGGGAGGCCTGGGTCTTTCGGTCTGTTATGGACTGGTGTCCAAAAACGATGGAGAGATAACCTTTGAGACAGTGACTGAAGAAGAGGATAGGGAGAACAAAGGCACCACCTTTACTGTGTCTCTGCCTGTCGCTCCTTGACGACCTGGTCTCTTTGTGGCAAGATGTAGGTGTACTTAAGTGCCTAAAGTGAGCTAAAGTATATTAAAGTGCCTAAAGTTAAGGAATGCGCCTTTGGCGCTGCCAATTTTAACTTTTTTACCATACAACTTTGCTCATTTTATTTCCGGCTGAAGTTATAATCAAACCCTGAAGATATATAGAACGCCGAAGGCGTACCACAACTTTAGGCACTTTTTACTCATCTATCCTATGGTACCGAATTCATTCGACATAAAATGGAAATTTCTATACTATAAACTTATGACTCACGAGTAATAATAAATTGAAAAAAGAAAAAACAGGTTTCTCCAAGAAATACTATAATATAAGAAAAGCTATTATCTTTGTCGGCATTCTTGTTATGGCGCTCCTCGTGGTTGCATTCTGTCTGAGCCTGTTCTCTGCAGGGCAGATGAAAGAGATCATCTCTGAAGATTTTAACCGGCAGCAATTGGTATTAGCAAAGTATGCTGCCAATCGAATGGAAAACAGCCTGGATTTTATTAAAAGAGAACTTTCGCTGTTAAACCTTTCTCCATCCATTCAGTATTTGGAAAAGGTATCCTGGGCCAGTCGCATGAATACCACCTTATCTGCTGTTAAGGATAACGGGGTACTTGAAATAAGATTTATAGACCGTAGCGGCAGAATTGCCTATATTGTTGATGAGTGGGGGATGTCCCATGTGCTACAGGGTAATTTTAGTGATATGGAGTGTTTTAAGTGGGCGCATTTAAAAGAAAACAAGAACAGGATTTGTGCTGGTAATATTACACAAGAGAATAAAGGATATCCCGGCCAACTTGTTATGTGCTTAGCCATAGCTACTTATGAGCAATCCGTTGATGAGGCTTATCCGGTGGCTAGCGGAAACTTTTCCGGAGTGCTTTTTTTTACGATAGATGTTACACGTTTAGTTAAAAAGGCCGTCAAAGGTATAAAATCGGGTAAAACCGGATATGCCTGGGTTATAGACAATAAGGGTATGTTTTTGTACCATCCGCACAGAGAGTTCATCGGAGAAGATGCCTTTAATGTTCGTGCCATGAGAAAATCCAAGATCTCTTTTTCCCAGATTAATATGATTCAAAAAGAAAAGATGCTCGAAGGTAAGGAGGGATCCGGGCGGTATACCTCGGGGTGGCACAGGGGCATAGAAACCGAAATGAAAAAGCTGATCGCATATGCGCCTATTCATCCTCGGAGGTATTCTCAATTCTTCTGGTCGGTGGCGGTGGTCGCGCCGTTAAGCGAAGTTGAAGACGCTGTCCATTCGGTCTTTATCCGCCAGTTTTATATCCAGGGCAGCATTTTTCTCGCTATTATTTTGGGGAGTGCGTATATTATAAGTTTTGAGCGACGCTGGTCCAGGACACTGGAAGCAGAGGTGTTTAAGAAAACAGAAGCTCTAAAGAACTCGCTTGAAGAACTGAAAAAATCAGAGGAGCAATACAAGACCCTTGTAGAAAGTGCAGAGGACCTGATCTTTACTGTAGATGAAGAGGGAAATATCCTGTCTATGAATAGATGCACTGCTAATTTCTTCAGAAACTTCCCTGACGATCTGATCGGCAAAACTTTTCGCGACCTTTTTTCTGAAGAGAGCGCGGAGTTGCAGTTGCGTTTTATCAGGGAGGTGTTTAATACAGAAAGGAGCGTAAACGCAAAATATCCGGTGGTAGTCGGGAACCGTGAGTATTGGTTTTCCAGCAACTTTGCGCCCCTTAAAGATGAGGAAGGCAAGGTGTTTGCTGTTCTGGGAATCTCGAGGGATATTACAAAGGGAAAAAAGCTGGAAGAAGAACAGATGTATAATACAGAAAAACTTGCCTCTTTGGGGAATTTGTCTGCCGGTGTGGCGCATGAACTCAATAATCCCATGGCGCTGATCCTTGGTTTTAGCGATCTTCTTTTGGAAAAGGTAGAGCCTGACAGCAAGAGCCATGAGATTGTCAAAACCATAGAAAGGCAGGCGCTCAATTGTAAAAGGATAGTTGAAAGCATTTTGAGCTATACCAGACACCCCGAGACAATTGAGTACTCTTCTGATGTCAACGAAAACATTGAAAAAGTAATTTCCGTGGTTGAAAATATTTTGGTTACAAAAAAAATTACTTTAGAGAAGCGCCTCGCAAAAGATCTGCCAAAAGTAAGAGGAGATTCAGGACACTTGCAGCAGGTTTTTATGAATTTTGTTACCAATGCTTTTGGCGCTATGAAGGGAGGCGGGGTTTTGACTGTCTCTACCAACCTCAATAGCGCTGGAAACAAAGTAGAGATTTTTTTCAAGGACACAGGACATGGCATTAAAAGGGAATACAGAAACAAGATATTTGAAGCGTTTTTCACCACAAAAAAGGTGGGAGAGGGCACAGGCCTGGGTCTTTCAGTCAGTTATGGTATAATAAATAAATATAATGGAGACATAAGCTTTGAGACAGTGGCTGAAGAAGAGGACATGGAAAGAAAAGGCACCACCTTTAAGGTGTCTTTGCCCGTTGCTTCTCTGGACAGTGAACACCAGACTGATCAGGCCTAAAGCAGGTTATTGAGGATGGTGAAGGTCTATAACCAGAGGCAGTGGACAATTAAATTTAAGAATGTCTGAAACTCGCGCATAAGTGAGCGTAAAGAAATAATTTATAACAATTCTTTTATAAAAAGCCCACCAAACCCGGCATTATCCGACTTATAAAAAATTGTATTCGGTCGTCGTTATTTCTTAACGCTCACTAACACGCTCAAACAGTCAGCCATTTTAAATTTAACTGCCCACTGCCTCTGGTTGTCAACTTGTTGATTTTGAGTTTTCAAATTTCTGATAACTAAACTCAGGCACTCTGCCTGTACAGGAGGTAGGAAATGGCTGCACAAATTTTGGTCGTTGACGATGAACTTGATATGCTTGCGCTTCTTGCTATGATTATTGCGGAAAAGACCGAGCACAAAGTTACTACCACTAATAATCCTTTAGAGGTGCCGGAATTGATTAAAACAGGAGACTACAATCTACTGATTTCTGATCTCAAGATGCCGGGTATGGATGGCGTGGAACTTATCTCTGAGATTAGAAAGATAGATAAACATATTCCAATACTCATCATCACGGCTTACGGCTCTGTTGAGTCGGCAGAAGAGGTTATACGTAAAGGAGCCTATGATTGCATCACCAAGCCCTTTCGTAAGGAACAGATATTGATCGCTATTGACAGGGCATTAGAGTGGCAACAAATGAAAAAGGAGCTGCGCCAACTAAAAAAGAAAACAGTGAAGCGCTAACATATTAAAAGATGAACGTCCAACATCGAACATTGAACGTTGAACATCGAATGATGAAATCGCTTCGCTCCGCCGGTTTATATACCTCGGAAGGTTGCAAATTGCGTTTTTTTCGGTAAGCAATGAGCATCAAGAGCAAGGCGCAAAGACGCGTAATAGCAGGCTATTGCAAGCCTGAGCAACGTAGCTATTGGTGTTCATGGCCAGTGAAAATCCGCAAGTTGTGGCCTTTCGAGGTATAAATTGGCAGAATACCTTATTCAACATTCGATGTTGGACGTTCGATGTTCATTTTTTTTAGTCCCTTCTGGGCAAAAGGGGTGTTTTGCCTCAACCTGAAAAAACGCAACCAGAATATCTATAGCGTAAGCAGTCTATTTCTCCTTGACCTGTTCAAAGACCCGTCCAGGATGGGCTCGTAACTCACGGACCCTGCTCTCCTGAATTTTTATCTCATGCACCCTTTTTTTCTCATAGGCCTGGCTCATCTTTTCCAGCAACTCATCAAAATCCGCGGGTTTCATGATGTAATCAAAAGCGCCGAGTTTCAGCCCATCAATGGCCGTTTCTACAGTTGAGTGGCCGGTGAGCATAATCACCTCCATGAGCGGCCTTTTTCTTTTCATTTCCTGAAGAGTTTCCACACCGTCCATACCCGGCATTTTGACATCAAGTATTACCACATCAAAAAGTAGTTTATCCAGAATCTCCAGCGCCTTTTCCCCGCTTTCCGCACCAGTAACATCAAGTTCTCGCTTTTGAAGACGTTTTATAAATGTTTCGCGAAAATCATCCTCATCGTCAACGACCAACACCCTAATGTCTTTCATTGTTAATCCTCCTTTGTTTATATTCTGTTCAGCAAACTTCAAGCCTTGCCACATGCCGATTAGAGGCTCTCACATCAAAGGTGTCAAAGATATAGCAGGTATATAAGTATCCCTATGGCGATTGTTGCAAGCCTTGCCTTGCTTTTGTTTCTTTGCAAAAACTCTATCTGTACATAACGACCCTTTTTCGCCAAGTTTCTTTTTTATGAGCTCTCCAATTTTTTTGATCACTTTAGGATCAAAAAATTCATCTATCGTAAGATAATCCGTGAAAACCTTGAAGCGCTTTTTTTTATGCTTATAGGTCTTGATACCCAGGAGAACAAGGCTCTTTGTTCTTTGGCTTAAAACATAATGATAACTTATTGTATTAGTAGTAAATTATGATTTTATGAGTCAGGCCGACACGGTAGTGGGGGATTCCGTTCAAAAGGATATGCATATGGTTAATTAACTTATCTATGTATATATCTGTTAACCTGTTTTTATTATACAAAATATTAACTTAAAATTATAAAGGAAAGATGCAACCGTACGGACGATTGAGGGAGATTCATGGACAAGCAATGATTGTCTCATAATGATGACTGGTATCCTTTTATGCTTTCCCAATTCCAAGAGCGCATATTTTATTATATAATGAACTTCGACTTATTCCAAGAATCTTGGCGGCCCTTGTCTTATTGCCGCTTGTCTCTTCCAGTGCCTTTAATATAGCTTTCCTTTCCGCCTCCCGGCCAGCGGTCTTGATTACGATTCTGAACGGTTCCAACTGCTTGATTTTATAGGACATTGTTTGCCTGATAGGCAATGGCAGCGAAGCTTCATCAATAAGAGGACCAGCGCTTAGAAGTACCGCACGTTCCATGACGTTTTCAAGCTCTCTGACATTTCCAGGCCATGGATTTTGCATAATGGCATGCATGGCATCCGGTGTGATATCGGAAAGTTTTTTGTCATAAATCGCAGCATATTTTCGCATAAAGTGATATGCCAGATTGGTGATATCAGACCTTCTTTCCCTCAGCGGAGGCAGATCGACGGTGACCACAGCCAACCGGTAGTAAAGATCCCTTCGGAATCTCCCCTCATGCATGGCCTCCTCAAGATCTACGCTTGTGGCTGCTACCACGCGCACATCACCTTTAATACTCGTAACGCTGCCTACCGGTCTTACCTCTTTTTCCTGAAGCACACGTAGCAGATTCAACTGCATGGCTTGAGAGATGGTCCCGATTTCATCCAGGAAAAGTGTGCCTTTATCTGCCGCAATAAACAGCCCTTTTTTATCTTTAACCGCGCCTGTAAATGCCCCCTTGACATGGCCGAAGAGTTCACTTTGTAAAAGATGTTCCGGGAAAACACCGCAATCCACAGCAATAAAAGGTTTATCTCTCCGGCTGCTCAGGTCGTGGATAAGCCGGGAGATTAACTCTTTGCCGGTACCGCTTTCTCCCTGGATCAGGACTGTCGCCTGGCTGTCTGCCACCCTGGCAACGAGTTTCAACACATCCTGCATGGCTTTGCTCTTTCCGATAATCTTTTTAACTCCATCTTTGTCTTTCAGCTTCTCGCGGAGTCGTTTGACCTCATTACGAAGTTTGCAATATTTTAAGGCTTTGCATGTTACCAGAAGAATATCATCTTTGTGGAAAGGCTTGGTCAGATAGTCGAATGCACCTGTCTTCATAGCCTCAACCGCAGATTCGATAGTGCCGTAGGCCGTGATTACAATAAAAGGAATGTCCGAATATCCGGCTTTTACCTCCCTTAACAGGTCCATGCCGCCAAGGCCGGGCATCAAAAGATCAGAAAATATTAGATCAAAGTCATTCTTTTCCAATAGACTGATTGCCTCGGTTCCACTGGCCGCGGTTCGCACCTCATGGCCTTGCCTTGTGAGAATTTTTTCAAACAGCTTGAGCATGTACTGCTCATCATCCACCACTAAAATCTTTGCAAACACCGTATCCACCTCAATTTTGATGAACTCGTAAAAAAATAGATTATACTGCTTTGCGACACTGTAACCGAAAATAACTTATCAATCATATCAATTGGTTATAGTTTGGTTGTTTGAATGATATTGCAAATTTGAGATACAATTATTTGAATATCGAATATCGAACAAGGAATTTCGAATGACGAAGTGTGGAATCGCAGAGCTCTGTCTTTTTAAATATTAAAAATGATAGAATACCTTACTTCGACATTCATAATTCCTTGTTCGATATTCTGCGGTTCAAAACAAACTCGTAAGTTTGATTTTTATTAAAAAACTATAATATGCCGCTTTGCGACACTGTAAGCAAAAAATAACTTATCAATCATATCAATTGGTTATGCAATTTAGCTATTTGGAAGTCACTAATTTAACTATGATGGGACTTTCTACGACGCCATCAATCTTTTAAGGAAAAATAAAGGTTGCATATAGTTCCTGCCCCTTTTCGACTCTCTATTTCAATTTTTCCTTTGTGGTCTTCCATAATACGCTGACAAACGGAAAGCCCCAATCCTGTCCCCTTGCTCCCCTTGGTAGTAAAAAATGGATCAAAGACATGCTGGAGAGCATTTTCGGATATCCCGTTACCTGTATCTGATATGCTGATCCGAATCCAATCGACGGGTTCCGGCGACCGCGCTTTGTGCGCAAGGCTGATACCAAGAGCAAGAATACCTGCGTCAGGCATTGCCTGGATAGCATTAATCATAATATTAAGAAAAATTTGCTGGATAAGCTGTGGATCAACCTTGATGGAGGGGGGCTCCATTTCAAAATTCCTTTTGATACTCACCTTGTTTTTCTTGATTCTTGGGGTCAGTAATACAATTGAACTTTCAAGAAGTTCAACGATGTCCACAGGAATTCTTTCAGGAGGCCTTAACCTGGCAAAGTCCAAAAGGTTTTTAACCACGTTTACACACCTGGCTGTCTCTTTTTCGATAATTTTGATCGGTTCAATCAAAGGATCATTCAAAGGAATCTCATCTAAAATATCCTGGACAAACCCGAGGATAATACCAAGGGGATTGTTGATTTCGTGGGCAATGCCCGCGGCCAGCTCACCCATGAAGGCAACCTTGCTGGATCGATGAAGCTGATCCTGCAACATATTTCGCTCTACAAGCAGCCTGCGGTATCGCTCCTCATCTTCCCGTGTTTTTACTTCCCGGATCCGCCTGGCGGTTACGTCCCTGATAATTATAAGCAGATGCCGCGCCTGCTGGTAATCAAAGGGGGTAAAAGAAACACTTGCTGTAAATATCTCACCATTTTTTTGCTGAAGATCAATATCAACCTCGGTCGTTCTTTTGATATCAGGCAAACACGAGAAAATATATCGGCTTTGTTCATAAGGTGCACACAGGTCTTGCAGGTTGTTCTTCAAAAAATCCCGCCGAGTATACCCCATACTTTTTTCCAACCATTTGTTGGCAAAAATTATCCGGCCTTTGCTGTCTGCGATCAACAGGGGAAGGCTTGCCTCTTCAATCATGGTCTTAAACAACGGCATCTCCGTATTTTAGAAATTCACAAAAAAATTAAATTAGCGCACCTTCGGTGCGAACTTTCAGGTTGTAATTATATTGTTTTTTTCGTAGGGGCGATTCTTGTGATCGCCCTGATTCGATTAGGGCGATCACAAGGGTCGCCCTACTAACCTATTGATAAAATTGACTATAAGATGGAAATTCCTATACTATTAAATCACTATACAACACCCCGGCATAACCTTGCAACAGGCAAAACCGGCAATCTCACCACAAAAAACGATTTTTCTCCCGACTATAGACCTCGTTAAAATATACTTTTATATAGGCTCCAAGCCTTTTATTCACAATGAATTGTATGAAAAATGGACCCTGTCGGTCTGGGTTCACCGGTTCACGGTTCCAGGTTCATGGTTAATCGCGTTGCGATTTTTTTCTATGCCATTGATTTTAATATGCAAACATCATGAGACTGTAAACCGTTGAACCGTTGAACCTTGAACCGTAACTACTAATTGTCCCAAAAATCCACCTTTAATCAACAAAAATTAACGAGGTCTGAAATAGATCTTTTTCTTGCATTAAAGCCATTTCCGATTATAATTTCGGAAAGAGTTTTTGATGAACTATTAACACCTGACCAAAATGAATCCCCAAAACCGACTTAAAGTCAATAGAGTTGCTCTTATAATTGTCTGGAGTATCAGTTTTTTCTGTTTTGTTCTGACACTGATGCCAGGCATGCGATCGCCCTATGCCGGGCCAAATAGCTTTGTCTGGCTTCAAAGTCTTGGCCTTTTTACTTTACTTTTAGGAATTGGAAGTAGTTTATGTTATGGCCGATGGCGCTTTCGCGGCCTTCAAAATCAAATTTCAAATCAATCAAAAGAAATCAAACGATCTAAGGAGAGATATCGGATTTTGGTGGAAAGCGCTGAAGACTTTATCTTTACAGTAGATCGCCACGGATGCTTTCGATCTCTCAACAGTTTTACCGCTGCTTTTTTTGGAGGAGTCCCTTCGCAATTTATAGGCCGGCCGCTTTCAGATCTTTTTTCACAAGAAGTTGCCGGAGAACAACTCAAGCTTATCACATCGGTGTTTCAGTTTGGAAAAAGCATGCGGGATGAGTTTATGATAGTCAGAGGGGAATATCAGATATGGCTCAGTGCTAACTTTATGCCACGCAAGGACGAAAAAGGCAATGTAATCTCGGTTCTGTGCATTGCCAGAGATATTACAGAAAGCAAAAAGCTGGAAAACCAGCTCATTAATACTGAAAAACTTGCCTCGATGGGAACCCTGTCTGCGGGGGTTGCACACGAGATTAATAATCCGCTTGGTATTATCCTGGGTTTTACCGATCTTCTCCTGGAAAAATGCGAAAAAAACAGTCAGGGTTATCAAGACCTGAAAACAATTGAACGCCAAGGCCTTCATTGCAAAACAGTAGTGGAAAACCTGCTGAGATTTGCTCGTCATGGAGAGGACATTTACGAATACTGTGATATCAATGAACCTGTCAGAAATATCATGGACGTGGTTAAACACTCATTAGACATGAACAACATTGAGCTTCGATTGAGTCTCGCACCGGATCTTCCTGATGTTAAAGGTGATTTACGACAAATGCAGCAGGTAATACTGAACCTGGTCAATAACGCAACGGCTGCAATGAAAAATGGAGGTGTCTTGTGGATAAGTTCGGTTCTTGATGCTAATAATGAAAAGGTAGTTGTAATTGTCCGCGATAATGGACATGGTATCCTGCCTGAATACATGGATAAAATTTTTGATCCATTTTTTACAACAAAGAGTGAGGGGGAAGGCACTGGCCTGGGTCTCTCTGTAACTCATGGAATTATAAGTAAATATGAGGGAAGCATCTCCTGCGAGAGCAATACATCCGATTCCGGCATCAACCCCAATGGAACTACTTTTACCATTACGCTTAGTATTAAACAGGACTGATTATGGATGGAAGGATTTTAATAGTTGACGATGAAAAGGATATGCTTGTCCTTTTAAAAAGAATAATTACAGAAAAAACCAATCATATGGTTGAAACAGAATATGAGCCCTTGAAGGTCGTAGAACTGCTGAGAAAACAACAATTTGATATCATAATAACTGATTTGAAAATGCCGAAAATGGATGGGATCGCCATACTTGATATGGTAAAAAATACTCAACCTTCTGCTGTTGTAGTAATTATGACAGCATATGCCACTATTGAAACAGCAATAGAAGCAACCAGAAAAGGGGCTTTTGACTATATATCCAAACCCTTTCGTAAAGAACGGATACTTATAACAATTAACAAAGCCATGGAATGGCAAAAGCTCACACAAGAAAATATAACCCTGAAAAAGTCACTCCAGCAGAAAAAAGGATTTCTTCCTATTATCGGTTCCAGTCCTGCTATCATGTCAATTATAAAAATGATCGACCAGGTAGCCAAATCAACAGCTACGATTCTTATAAGCGGAGCAAGCGGTACAGGTAAAGAACTGGCAGCAAGAGCTATTCATTATTCAAGCCATCGCAAAGACAAGCCTTTCGTAACAGTAAACTGTACTGCCATGCCTGAACAAATAATAGAAAGCGAGCTTTTTGGGCACATCAAGGGTTCATTTACAGGAGCATGGAAAGATAAGAGAGGAATAGTTGAAGAAGCGGACCAGGGCACTCTTTTCTTAGACGAAATAGGAGATCTGAACATGGCCATGCAGGCCAAATTGCTTCGGGTCCTGCAAGAAGGGGAATACAAGCCGGTCGGAGGTCTAATAACAAAACAAGCAGATATCCGTTTTGTAGTTGCAACCAATCAGAATCTTAAAAAGCTGATAGAAGCAAAACAATTTCGAGAAGATCTTTACTACAGACTTAATGTTATCAATATACACATGCCCCCTTTAAGGGAAAGAAAAGAAGACATCCCAACTTTAGCACATCATTTCCTCAAAAAATTCAATTCTTTAAACGATAAAAAAATAAGTGGTATCGATCCTGAGGCAATATCAGCACTAATGTCTAAAAGCTGGCCCGGAAATATCAGGGAACTGGAAAACTGTATTGAGCGCGGGGCCATCCTCTGCCAATCCGATATTATTAAAATCTCGGATATCCTGCCACAAGAACCTGTAGCGCATACTTCGTCTCTTTTTGATCACAACATTTATACACTTCCATTTAAAGATGCAAAGGAAATAGTTATAAAAGCTTTTCATAATAAATATATTCATTGGATCCTTCAACAAAATAAGGGTAATATTTCCAGGGCTGCCGAGCAGGCTGACCTGCAAAGACAATATCTCCACAGACTCATAAAAGAAGAAAATATTAACGCTGAAATATTTAAATAAAAAATATAAAAGTTCACCACGGAACGACACGGAGTTTCACTGAAAATTGCAAACAATGAGTAAGTTACTATAAAAATATACTACTGTCCTGTCATCTATATAGTGTCGCAAATATGGCCGTCATTCCCGCGAAGGCGGGAATCCAGAAGCACCGAAATAGTCAGAAATACTGGATTCCAGCCTTCGCGGGAATGACGAGTGTCTGATACGATATTTCACGCATGACACTACGCACTACCACAAATTGAGCTTATTTGTCATTCCGACCCCCCTATATTCGGCTGGGTTCGGAATGACAGAAATGCAAGTTATAACCGTGTCAAGAATATTAAATTTGAACTTAGATTCCGTGTAATTCCGTGAAAATCCGTGGTAAAATTATTACAGAAAATATAAATCACTGTCCGACATCCTTGCTGTAAACTAATTGTTTCACCATCTTAACTTATTGATATTACATAATCTATCTGTCAAGTCTTCATCCCTGCACACCAATTGCTGTAACCTGATAGTTTACAAAAAAATAAAATCCAAACGCAATTAATAAAATTAATGAGCAATTAATAATTATTACAGATAATTAAGATTTTGTTCCCGCCGACTGATTTTTTGGCATCTGTATTGCAGTTAGTTAATAATAGCTTTTAACAGTTCAGCCACTAAGGCCCAAAGAAGGAGACCCTTTCAACAAGGAATATAATGGAAAAACTAAAGGTTAAAGATATTACTCTCCTCATGGATGAAAATCTTTCCATAAGGCCATCTGTTTCTGTAGAGGACAAGATTACAGATGCAATTGAAGTCATGCTTAAAAACGACCTCGATTGCATTGCCGTGACAAGCAAAGATAAAATCCTCGGCATGATAAAGCTTAAAGATGCGCTTAAAGTAATTGGATTAGAAGACGACCTGAAAAAAAAGGCGGCAAAAATTATTATAAGCCATGGACGTAAAATTATAATAGAGCAATAAGGAAGGGAGGGGGTTAAATTATTGAATTCATTATTTTGAATAAGTAACTGATATTAAACATAATTATAAAGGAAAAGGAGAAATATTGCTATGAATTTCTTTAAACATTTGGGCAGCTTTATGATGATGGGCGCAAGAGCCCATGCAAAATGGGAGCTTGATGTTTCCAGGACAATACTTGGTGACAAAAAGCGGCTTATTATACTGGGCTTGCTTACCATCCCTGTAATACTGGGTGGTATTGCTTTCGCGGATCAAATCGGCGGAGCCCTTCCCGAACTGCTTGGTGGCAAAAAAGCATACAGCCCTGCCTTTTACAGTACAGGCATTTTTATCGTATCAATCCTTATTGGAATGGGTGCGGGCCTGATTACCGGCTGTATCGGTGCTGGTGGTGGTTTTATCATCGCTCCAGCCCTGATGAGCGCAGGGATTAAAGGTATCCTTGCAGTTGGAACCGACCTCTTCCATATCTTTGCCAAAGCGATAATGGGAAGCGTAATTCACAGGAAGTTAGGAAACGTATCAGTGCCTTTGGCCTTAGTCTTCCTTATAGGCGCTATCATAGGTGCAACTGCCGGCGGAGTTCTTAACCGCGTACTTTACGAAATCAACCCTGTTTTGAGCGATGCCTTTATCACGACTGTCTATTCACTTATGCTGGGTTTTCTGGGTATTTATTCTTTGACAGATTTTCTTAAGGCCAGAAAGGCCCCTGGTGCAGCAGATGAGGGTGCACATGGTGGAAAAAGCGAAGGCGCCGATATGGGCGGCCTTCCTCAAAAACTCCAGGCTGTTAAAATACCTCCTATTGTTAAATTTGATTTCGATCTTGTACCGGGAGGCAGAGGCATTTCATGGGTATTCCTGGTAGCTAGCGGCGCGCTTGTAGGACTTGCTGCAGGTATTATGGGTGTTGGCGGCGGATTTTTGACCTTCCCCATATTTGTCTATGTTCTGGGCGTTTCATCAATGACCACGGTTGGAACCGACATTTTCCAGATCGTTTTTACTGCTGGTTATGCGTCAATAAGCCAGTACGCTATTTACGGCTTTATCTTTTATACGCTAGCCATGGGCATGCTCCTTGGCTCCCTTCTGGGAATCCAGATAGGTGCATTGGTAACAAAGGTCGTCCCTGGCATCACGATCAGAGGCTTTTATGCAATGGCAGTTTTGGCTGGTTTTGTTAACCGTATCTTTGCTTTGCCGGCTAAGCTGGGAGCAATGGATGTCATTAAAATTGATCCGGGAACCGCCGGCTTTCTTGAAAGTATAGGTGTGTGGGCATTCTTCATTGTAATAGGCGCATTTTCAGTCTGGGTAATTGGAACGTTTCTGACCAACATTCCAAAACTTAAGGGAGAGGGGGTGTAATCATGATTGCTAATAAAAAGGAATTTTATGGTGGTTTTGCATTATTTGTAGCATTTTTTGTTGTTCTTTTTATAATATTTTCACCTGTCTTTAACGGCCAGAACGATGTAAAACAGAATGGCATGGAATATCTGGATGATCTGTATAATTCCATATCAAAAGGCTCGGCCTATTATATCCCCAAGGTAAAGAAAGAAACAGACACGTTTGTGGGAAATAATGTAAACATGACTCTGAAAATGGCGGACGAAAACCAGGCACAACAGGCAGCAACTCTGTTTACAGAGGCCGGAGCAACAGCAGAGGTATCAGGAACTCAGCTAAATGTATCCGGCGATCTTGGCAATATGCTTGCAAACTGCCTGAAAGATTCAGACAATATGTATAATAATGACGGAACAACTGTCTCAAACAAGTATGGCTACGATGAGAGACAGGTTCTTTATAACTGGCACAAGGCTTTAAAGGCAGCAGATAAAGACCTGAAAAAACAAAAGCTGTTCAAAGAAGCCAAAGTAGTTGCAATGGTTACAAAGAAGATAGTTGAAACTTCATATAACTACTATAAAATCGAGCCCCAGAAAATTGGTGATAAAGTAGGGATTGTTATATTTTCTCTGGTCTTCTATGTGGGTTACACGCTGTGGTATGGTTTTTCCATTCTTTTCATGTTTGAAGGATGGGGACTGAGGCTGGAGCATTAAATTAATTGACATATATATTTAATTGCAGGGCCATATTTAGTTGGCCCTGCAATTTACTGTTGCTTTTTTCCCTTAGCTCCACCTTCAGCCTAACCACCTAAGTAGCTACAACACCTTAACTGTAAGATAGGCTATATATCCAACATAGCAGGATAAAAGGACAACTCCGTCTCTTCTCATAACTGTGTTCGTTTTTCTCATCATTACCCAGGGAAGAAAACTAATAAACATCATAACCAGGTAATCAATCAGTAAACCGCTATGAATAAAACCACCTGGAATCAAAACAGGTCTAACCAGAGAGGCTGCCCCAAGCACCCCGAGTATGTTGAAAACATTGCTCCCCACCAGATTGCCGATGCTGATATCCATTTCCTTTCTCATAGCTGCTACAACAGAAGTGGCAAGTTCCGGAAGCGAAGTTCCTAATGCTACAACTGTAAGTCCAATAAACTTTTCGCTTATGCCAAATGTATGCATAATTTTTACTGCCGAATCTATGAGTATCTGTGCACCTGCTACTACGAATAGAATTCCCGCTATAATCAAGGTAATTTGCCTCGCCCTGGAAGGAATGTCTTCAATGTCCTCTGCTGCAAGCTCTTTACTAAAGCCCCCTCCGCTTGATGCTTGTCTATTTCCTTTTACCGCATAATAATAGTTCAAACAAACATAAATGATTATTCCACCTAACAGAGTAGCCCCCTCAAGCCTTCCTATTTTAGAATTTAGAGAAATCAGCAGGAGATATAAAGATATTCCGAGCATAATAGGAATATCCCGCTTAACAACGGATTCATTGCTTTTAAGGGGCATAAATAAAGACGCCAGACCGAGGACAAGAGCTATGTTACAAATATTGCTTCCAACAACATTGCCTACAGCTATCATGCTCTTTTCTTGCAAAGACGAAATAATACTTATAACGAGCTCTGGTGTCGAAGTGCCGAATGCAACCACCGTCAAGCCTATGACCAGTGGAGTTAAACCAAGGCTTCGTGCAATATTAGACGCTCCTTTTACAAGCCACTCCGCTCCATAGTAAAGCATCAACAATCCGATAACAAATAACACCCAGGTAAGCACCATACCTTAAATCTCCATTTATAAAGCCATCATCAGATTAATTTAGTTTAAACCTAAATTGAGCGATTTTTTACTTGACCTGCACCAATCTCTTGCGCATCAAGGACTTGCGAAAAGTCTCGACATATCCATTGGTATGCCTACGATTTTCGCAAACCTTGCTGCATCAAGATCTTGGCACATTTCTTCGCAAAAAAGCGCTCAACTTAGGTTAAATGTAACTACTCAGGTATTTAGACTGAAGGCTATAGGCTGAAGGAAACAGATGATTTCTGAGTGTTATTCTCTATGGCCGCTTTAAGAAAATATTGGCTTCCGGGAGTCTTTTCCCTAAAAGCCTTCAGTCTTCAGCCTAACCAACCTGAGTAGTTAGTGTCTGAACGAAAAGTCCGCTTTTTGGTAGGTTGGGTTGAGCGTAATCAGTTATGTTGGGTTTCGTACCTCAACCCAACCTACGAATATCAGGCAATTCCCAAAATATGGTTTTAGTGGGCGAAACCCAACAAATTATGTGGTAGGGCTTTTCGTTCAGGCACTAGTTACCAATAAGTTATCTATAACAAATGTTTCAGAGTTAACAAACAATATAAATTTCTGTGGCCGTTCACGGCTTGAAACTTGAAATTGGAAATTGGGAAGAACAGCACAAAAGCATGAAGGCCAAGGTTCCAATTTCGACGTTCCGTGAACGCTTACAATAAATATAAAATATTTCTTGACGGTTGACGTAACTTGTCATATCATGAGCCATGATAAAGACTTTTAAATGCAATGATACGGAAAAACTTTTTAATGATTTAGATGTAAAAAAATTTAGAAGTATTTCCAAGGCTGCGCGGATAAAGCTTGAAGTTCTGAATGCTGCCGTATCGTTAGATAGCTTGCGAGTTCCACCAGGAAACAGGCTCGAACATTTAAAGGGGAATAGAAAAGGTCAACATAGCATCAGAATTAACAATCAATGGCGTGTTTGTTTTATGTGGAAAGAAGAAAGTGCCATGAAAGTAGAAATCGTTGATTACCATAAGGGGTGAAACCATGACAAAAACATTATCTCCAATTACACCGGGCGATGTGCTATTAGAAGAATTTCTTAAGCCAATGAACATCACTCAAAATCAATTATCAAAAGACATTAGTGTACCAGCAAATCGAATTAGCCAGGTTATTCATGGTAAAAGAGAAATTACTGCTGATACCGCACTAAGGCTTGGTAAATATTTTGGAATAGAACCAGAGTTTTGGCTTAATCTACAGGTGCGGTACAATATGAAAATAGCACAAAACAAGATAGGAAAGAAGATTGAAAAAGAAGTCAAGGTGTATTTCCCTCAAGCTCAAATGCTCAATCACGCGAATGCATGATTGAATGACAATGAAAAACGCTCAAGTTGACCGGGGAATACCAAGCCAATTTTGTTGAGGAGCTCTATTTTAAGCGTTTTAAAAAGGACCGTCCGGTGATTGTAAAATCAGTTGAGCGGAATGTTAAGGAGCGTAAACGGAAACGTGAAGAGCGGAAAAGGAGCCAAATGAGTGACGTGAGGGAAGATAGTCGAAATGGTGCAACATAGCGATAAGCAAAAGAATATGCAAATCGGGGTAGATAAAGGTTTAATTGAAATGTTTTTAAAAATGACACCTGAAGAACGCCTTCGAGCAAATGATAATACAATACGAGCACTTATTGAGTTAAGAAATGCCTTCAAAAAACGAAAAACCTCAGGTCTCCAATCTAAGCGCTCTGCTTAAGGGACTCAAGGAAGCCGGTGTAGAGTTTGTTCTTGTCGGTGGGGTGGCTGCTGTAGTTCAAGGAGCTCCAGTTACCACATTTGACCTTGATATTGTTCATCGTCAGACTGATGAAAACATTGAGAAGCTGATGAAGTTCCTAAAGTCAATCGATGCATACCAACGCCGCCCCGATGACAAAGTAATAGAACCGGATGAAAAGGACCTGAAAGGGAAAGGACATGTACTTTTAACAACACGTTTCGGGCCGCTGGATGTTTTGGCGGTCATCGAAGAGGGCCGTGGTTTCGAGGAACTTTTTACGGATACTGTTGAGATAGAATTTCAGGGTTTCAAAGTTTATGTTCTTGGTCTTGAGACTATGGTTGCATTGAAACGTGAGTCACAAAATCCGAAGGATCGGTATCGGTTGCAGATCTTAGAAGAAACTTTGCGCCAGATGAGAAAAGAAAATGACTGATAAACTGATAAATATTCCTGTTAAGACAGATGCGATAAAAAAATATTTGGAAGAACGTTTTGGCGGAAAAGTTGAAATTCTTGGAGTCAAAAAGCTTGGAAGCTTTACTGATACAATAAAAAAGTTGGGTTATGGAGATACATTTCTGGTTACATTTCGCAAAGAAGGTAAAAACCGCTCGGTCGTATTTTCTACAATGCGAAAAGATAAATACGGCCACCAGTATTTGTGGGACAGAGCTAACGTTTTGATGTTTCAGTATGATGCCGGCCAACGCCTTCCCAAACACGCCCATCCCCTGGATGTCGGATATTTCAACCCTGAAGGGACAGCCCATTCTGTTCGAGATGCAAACATCTTTTTTTTACTCACGGAAAAGGTCGAAGGAACTGACTACTTTTTAGATTTAAAGCGCCTTAAAACTGAGACCCTGACCGATCTTGATATAAAAAGGGCAAAAACGCTTGGCGAGTATCTGGCTAAAATTCACAGCGAAAAAAAAGATGAGCCCGAACTTTATACAAGAAAAGTCAGAGAGCTTCTTGGGCATGGTGAATGCATAATGGGAATTGTTGATGGATACCCGGGAAATTATGAATTTTTCCCAGACGCTGCTTTTTGTGATATTGAAAAGCGTTGCGTTGAATGGCGCTGGAAACTAAAACAATATACCCACCGCCTGTGCCGTGAACACGGTGATTTTCATCCGTGGAATATCAAATTTAGAGAAGGATCCGATTTTTCAACATTTGATCGAAGCAGGGGAGAATACGGGGAGGCTGCTGATGATGTTTCCACATTGAGTATCAATTATCTGCTTTATTCTCTCCTAAAGCACGGCAAATTATATGGTGAATATAAAAAACTGCACGATATTTTTATAGAAACCTATCTAAAAAAGACAAAAGATCAGGAAATTTTTAAAGTTATTCAACCTTTTTATGCTTTCAGATGTCTTGTAATAGCTTCTCCTGAATGGTATCCAAACCATCCTGCAGATGTACGCAAAAAGCTTTTTAACTTCACAAGAAATATTTTGGCAACAGATACAATGAATATAGATGAAATCAACAAATATCTCGAATAAGGGCTCGCTAAAAAATAACTTGGTAGAATTTGCGCTCAAATTTGCCGTAGATTTAATTGATCTGATTGAGCAAAATCGCAGGAATAGCGAGCTATTTCGAGGACTTTTGTGAATGAAAATCAATTAAAGATATGGTGAAGTTGGGATGCAAAAATGCCAAGTTATTTTTTAGCGAGCCCTAAAGTCTGGGCTGTATGGTTTACAGGACTTCCCGGTTCAGGGAAAAGTAAAATATCAAAGCTTGTATATGATATGCTGGCTGATGAAGGAATAATCTGTAAACGAATTGAGCTTGATGCAATACGAAAAAAATATGTTGATAAACCGGAATATAGTGATAGCGAACGTGATTTTATCTATAAAAAACTGGTTGATCTTGCAGCGGAAAATGTGCAAAATGGGATTAATGTCATAATAGATGCCACCGCTCATAAACAATTATACCGTGATAATGCCAGAAAAAAAATCAAGCGTTTTGTAGAGGTAATGATAAAATGCCCTCTTTCAGTATGTATAGAACGGGAATCTAAACGCAAAAAAGGTCATATTGTTTCGCAAATGTACCTTCGGGCTTTGGAAAGAAAGCAAAAGGGCTCAAAGTTTGAAGATTTGGGCAAGGTGATAGGGGTTGACATTCCATACGAAGAAAACCCTCTTGCAGAAATTATTATTGACAACAGCAAAGATACAGCGCAAAAAAACGCCTTAACCGTAAAAAATGCCCTGTTAAAATATCTTAAACTGAAATAGTTCAGCCACAAAGACACTAAGGCACCAAGATATAAAATATAATTTTCTTAAAATTCATAATTTGGAAATTTTTCGCAATTTATCAATTATATCCCTTCTTTGTGTCTTGGTGACTTAGTGGCTGAACCGTTACCTTAAACTGTAATTAGGTCAAAAATTGAGGAGTTTTTAACTCAACGACCGTTGAAATAGTAAACAAATTTTTTAAGGAGTATAAAAATGCCTATATATGAATTTAAGTGTCTAAAATGTCAGTCCTATTTTGAGATGCTTATTATGAATAACGATGAGGAAGTTGAACTTAAATGTCCCGAATGTAAATCAGAGGATTTTGAACGAATCATCAGCTCTACTAATTTTGCAATGGGAGACAGCTCTGATTCCAGCAATAAACTAAGCGCCACAACAAGGACTTGCTCGACTGGCTCATGTACTACTTATGAAATACCCGGACACTCCAGATAAGGGCAAGGAATTAATATGAAGCAAGTTCACATCCACGAAAAGGAACAGTTTGAAAAACTTTTTAAGCAAGAAAATATTTCCGACTTTGAAGAGAGATTCAAGGTACTTGAAGTCTTTCTGCAAACCGAACAACACCTTACCGTGAATGAAATAATTCCGCTTCTTAAAGAAAACGGATATGAATTAGACCCCGACTTTGTCAGGGAAACGCTTAAACTTATATGCCGCTTCGGTTTTGCCCAGAAAATCAAATTTAATAGCGGACCTGTACGGTATGAGCACAGGCATCTCTGCCAGCATCACGATCATATGATCTGTACAAAATGCAAAAAAATTATTGAGTTCCAAAACGAAAAGATTGAAAATTTACAAACACAAGTGTCCCGTGCTTATGGTTTCCACATGCTCCAGCATAAGCTGGAAATCTATGGTATTTGTTCGGAATGCCTTAAAAGCCATTTAAAACTTATGCCCCTTGTAATGGCAAAACAGGGTGAACGACTCATAATCAAAGATTTTACTGGAGGATCAACTGCACGCATGCGTTTATTAAGCATGGGGCTGAGAATTGGAGACGAGATTGATGTCATTACCAACAGCGGACATGGGCAAATGGTTATAGCTTTAGATTGCAACCGTTACGCTATCGGACACGGACTGGCGCAGAAAATAATTGTTCAGGCTAATACTGTGGGGATTGTATAATGCTGTTAAGCGAAATGAAAGAGGGGCAAACTGGAATAATTGTCTATGTAGGAGGTAATAATGGAGCCTTGCGCAGAAGGGTGCTTGAAATGGGACTAACCAGGGGGACAGAAATTTACGTAGAAAAATATGCGCCTTTGAAAGATCCGCTTGAACTGATTATAAAGGGGTATCATATATCCCTTCGGGTTGAAGAAGCTGCAAACATAACCGTCGATAGATTGATGATTGATGATTGATGATTGATGATTTGTGGAATCGCTCCTGTCTGCGTGCGGACACGTACAGGCAGGTCACTCTGTTTTTTTGTTATAAAATTAATAGAATACCTTCAATCAACAATCAACAATCAACAATTTTTTACAGGAACACTTTAATGCACAAAAAGACTATTACAATAGCCCTTGCTGGAAACCCAAATTCAGGCAAAACAACGATATTCAATAACATTACCGGAACAAGACAAAAGGTAGGGAACTGGCCGGGTGTTACGGTTGAAAAGAAAGAAGGTTCTGTAAGTAAATTCGGGCATGATCTTAAAATTATCGATCTTCCCGGAACTTACAGTTTAACCCCTTTTTCCATAGAAGAAATTGTTGCACGGGATTTTGTGATTGAAGAGTCCCCGGATGTTGTTATCGATATAATTGACGCATCCAACCTTGAGCGCAGCCTTTACCTCGCTACGCAGTTAAGAGAACTTGACTGCAAGGTCTTATTTGCTCTGAATATGGCCGACCTTGCAACTTCACGAGGAACCAAAATTGATGCCAATAAGCTGTCTGAGCTTCTAGATGTCCCGGTAGTCTTCACAATAGGAAACAAAAATACAGGCATTGATGGTTTGCTGAAAGCGGCCATAAAATTGGCCGAGTCAAAATCAAAGATCTCCCAAAAACGCAAGGTCAAATACAGCAACGATATTGAAAACTCCATCTTAAAACTTCAAAGCTTCATCGAAGAACGCATAGAACAAAAGCTTCCTTATAATATAAGATGGACGGCTATAAAGCTTCTCGAAAATGACAAAATCGTTAGAGAACACATTCGTCAAAAAACCGGAAATAAAAGCCTGGAAATTTTTCGGGAAGTCGAGACGCATCGCAAGCATCTTTTGGACCGTTTTGATGATGATCCTGAAATAGTAATGACAGATGAGCGATATGGATTTATCGCCGGAATCATAAAGGAAGTTGTAACAAAATCAACAAAACGGCGCATAGACACTTCAAGGAACGTTGACCTCGTCCTTACGAACAGATTTGTCGGATTCCCTATCTTTATACTCTTTATATGGATTATGTTTCAGACGACTTTTGCTGTTGGATCCTATCCAATGGAATGGTTAGACAGCGGAGTCAACTGGTTGTCAGCAATATTAGAACGCTCTCTTCCTGATAGTCTTTTTAAAGAGCTTCTCTTAAACGGAATAATAGCAGGTGTTGGAAGCGTTATAATTTTTCTTCCAAATATTCTGATACTTTTCTTATTTATCGCGATTTTTGAAGATACAGGCTATATGGCAAGAGCGGCTTTTCTAATGGATAAGATAATGCATCTTATAGGGCTGCACGGCAAATCCTTTATCCCCATGCTCATGGGCTTTGGCTGTAGTGTCCCGGCAATCATGGCAACCCGCACTCTTGAGAGCAATAAAGACAGAATCCTTACAATACTAATAACTCCATTTATGTCTTGTTCAGCCAAACTGCCAATATATATTCTGCTTGCCGGCACCTTTTTCAGCGCCAGAGCAGGAACTGTAATATTTTCAATCTATATTACCGGCATTATTCTTTCAATTATAACCGGACGCTTATTCCGTTCTACACTATTTAAAGGTGCTGACGCTCCATTTGTGATGGAGTTGCCCCCATACAGGGTTCCAATGATAAAAAGCCTTATTATCCATATGTGGGACAGGAGCAAGATGTTCCTGAAAAAAATGGGGGGTATTATTCTTGTTGGCTCGGTTATTGTGTGGATGCTCACAGCTTTTCCACGCAATATAAACTATTCAATGGATTATAATGAAGAAATAAATAAGATCAATGCGTCTTTTACGGAAAAACAAAAAAAAGCCGCAATTACAAAACTTAAACTGGCTGAACAAGCCGAAAAAGCTGAAAAATCTTTCATGGGCCGTATTGGAAAAACCATAGCCCCTGTATTTGCTCCCATTGGTATAGACTGGCGTGGCAGCGTGGCGCTTCTTACCGGTTTTGTTGCAAAAGAAATCGTAGTAAGCACGTTCGGAATACTCTATGCCACCGAAGAAACAGATGAGCCGGATGCTCTCAAGAACGCACTTTTATCTTCTGAAATGACGTCTCTTTCCGCACTTTCATTAATGATTTTTGTATTGTTATATCTTCCTTGTGTCGCAACAATAGCAGCAATACGCCGGGAAACCGGTTCCTTGAAATGGACTTTGTTCAGCATAGTTTACAGCACTTCTATAGCCTGGGCGGCAGCCTTTTGTGTCTATCAGGGTGGAAAGATTTTAGGTTTAACCTGAGTTGATGGAAAAAATATTTGCCATAGGGGACATACATGGATGTTTTGATAAGCTGTGTGCACTTATGGATAAAATCAAGATAGATCGCAACAATGATATCCTCTTATTCCTGGGAGATTATATTGACAGAGGTCCCAGTTCTTTTGATGTTGTTGAATATCTGATTGATTTAAAAAAGCATTTTCAAAAAATTGTATTTTTAAAAGGAAACCACGAGGAAATGCTGGAAAAATATCTTTCAGGAAAAGACGGGCTTAGATATCTGATAAATGGAGGACAGCCGACTCTGGAAAGCTACATAAAAAGAAGCCTGACGACTGATTCCCCTCCGATACCTCAAGAACACCTTGATTTTTTTGAATCACTATCTCTTTATTATCAAACTGATGATTTTATATTTGTGCATGCCGGTCTTAGAGAAAATATCCCGTTTGAAGGTCAGGATCCTGCGGATTTTCTCTGGATACGTGAAGATTTCGTACACTCGGATTTTGATTTTGGGAAAAGAGTTGTTTTTGGGCATACACCTTATAAGGAACCATTGGTAGAGCCCAACAAAATAGGAATTGATACCGGTGCGGTTTACGGCAACAAACTAACCTGTGTTGAATTGCCTGCACTTTTGTTTTATAGTGCATGATAGAAACGGTTTACGGTTTACGGTTCACAGTTTACAGTTAACGGTTGATCAAAACAAAACTATTAACCGTGAACCGTAAACCGTTGGGGGACAGACATGCCGGATTCGCAATAAATGCGCATGACAAAATAATTCTCATTGATCCATTTCAGATAAAGGAAGTCATGCCCGCAGATATAATCCTGATTACTCATTCTCACTATGATCATTGTTCAATTGAAGATATTGATAAACCAGATACTGTAATCGTTACTAAAGCTGAATCAGCCAAAAAAACTTTCAGGCGATGTCAGAGTTGTAAATCCAGGAGACAAAATAAATGTCTCCGGAATCAATATCAAAGCGGTCGAAGCTTACAATACCAACAAGGCTTTTCATCCAAAAACCAATGGATGGTTAGGCTTCATTATAACTATTGATGGAATCCGGATTTATCATGCCGGAGATACGGACCTTATCCCTGAAATGGACAAATTTGCAGTTGATATTGCCTTGCTGCCGGTTTCAGGCACTTATGTGATGACCGCTGAAGAAGCTGTTGAGGCAGTAAAACGCCTGAAGCCTGAGATTGCAATCCCCATGCATTTTGATTCAATCGTTGGATCAAAAGAAGATGCAGTTAAATTTAAAAAGGACCTCGAAGGAATATGCGAAGTAAAACTTATGTCCTGATAAAAGCTTGTTCTATTGCTTCTGTTTCAATAGTTCTGTTAATTATTTTCAGCAGTATTGCCATAGCTGAACGCCTGACTGCTACATCTTCTATAGCCAACATACGCTCCGGCCCCGGTACAAAGTATGACATCCTGTGGAAGATTGGAAAATATCATCCGATTCTTGTTCTGAAAAAGTCTGGTAACTGGTATCGTTTTCGTGATTTCGAGGGAGATAAGGGGTGGATTCACAAGTCTCTTGTCCGCAAGATACCTTCAGTTATTACAAATAAAGAAAAATGTAACGTCCGATCAGGCCCAGGCACAAAATATAAAATTTTATTTGCAACTGAAAAAGGAATTCCATTTAAAACCTTAAAGCGCAAAGGCAACTGGATTCATGTTCAGCATGCTGATGGAGACAAGGGGTGGATTCATAAGTCTTTAGTCTGGTAAACTGAAATCATGTAACAAATTAGCCTTTTGAAAAAAAATCTGACAGGATAACAGGATAAACAAAGCCAACTCTCATTGTAGTTAGCCAGTAAATCATAAAATATTATCACAACATGAAGAAGGTGTGTAGGGTGCAATACAAAAAAGTTACATAGAACAAAACGTGACTATTTCGGTGCCAAGAAGCACCAATTGAATGATGAATGTCGAACAGGGAATATTGAATATAGAAGTGTGGATGTTTTTTTTAAAATTATTAAGTACCTTCCTTCGTAATTCGACATTCCTTGTTCGACATTCGACATTAAGCTGATTGTACGGGTTCAACGATTACTTGATGTAATTTATGTCACTTTTTTGTATTGCACCCTTGCATAATTCATTTAAAAAAACCGTAAACCCTTATATCCCTGTTCCCGGCAGAACATCCGATAACGCCTTTTTTATTGCAAGCACCCGGTCTGGCGCATCAACCTTTTGGCCATCAAAGTCTCTGACGTAAAAAACATCTACAACCTGATCAACCTTAGTAGAAATTTTTGAGACCCATACATCTAACCCGCACCTGAAAAGAGCGTCGGTAATGCTGAAAAGCAGCCCCGGAAAGTCATATGCAAAAACTTCAATGATTGTAAAAAAACTGGAGCTCTCATTATCAACAACAATCCGGTTGGGCCTTTTTGATGCGCGTGGTCTAAGGGATTGATAAGCCGACATCTTTTCCTTTAGAGCTTCAGTAAGATTCAACTCACCCGCAAGAGCGGATTTAAGGTTTGCTTCTGCTTTATCCCATCGCTCGGTTTCAAAAATCTGATCAAGAGGCGGCTTAACTTTAAAAATATCAAGGGCTATATTATTTCGCCAAGTATATGCCTGAGTATCCAGAATATCAATACTGTTTAATGTAAATACTCCTGATATCTTTGAAAAGAGCCCGGGACGATCTATTGCACAAATCGTTACAACCCTTGTGTTGGAATCTGAAGTTCGGGTTACTTTCCAGACAAAATCGGTATTCCCAAGTTTTTTGTAAAGCCTGATATGTTCCAATATATCTTGTGCCGAAGTGTACAGAAGATATCTCGGCGACATTACCTCGAAAAGCAGCTCTAATTTCTGTTTTTCCTGCAGCGAAGATGCAGATAATAAAAGTTCCTCTTTTTTCTTATTAACTGCCTCGACGGCTTCTCCTGTTGCCAGCTCACCTTTTTTCAATATGCTCAGCACTGTAAGAAAAAGGGTTCTTAAAAGTGCTGCTGTCCATTCATTCCAAGCCTTTGGACCGGTAGAAATTGAATCTGAGACAGTCAGGAGATAAAGCATTATTAACCGTTCTATATCCTTTATCTTTCCGGCACAGGTAATAGCTGTCCCCTCATCATTTAGATCTCTTCTGGACGCAGTCTTGATAAGAAGTAAATGTTCATTTATTAAAAATGTTATGGTTTCTATATCGCTTTTTTTGAAATCTCTTTTTTTAAGAATATCATTAACGATTTTTGCTCCTTTCTGTGAATGCCCCCCTGCCGGTTCTCCTTTCCCAATATCATGGAAAAGAGCTGCCCAGAGCAGTAATCTCTTATTGGAAAGCTCTTTATACAGATTTCCATATAATTGGTCTTCTGTTTTATCTTCAGATGTGCCGAAGTTTTTTATTGTCTGCACCGTAAGCAATGAATGCCTCGCAACAGGATACAGATGGTATTCGTCGAACTGAATTCGATTAACAATACTTTTAAATTCAGGTATAAACCGCACTAAAAATCCTGTACTTAACATATCATTCAAAACATCAATTGTTGCGGAAGAAGCAAATAAAATCCTTTCAAAAGATTTTAAAGCAAATGAAGAGTTTCTGAAATCATCATCAATCAAATATATAAATTCTTTTAACTGCCGTTTTGCTTCGGAACTTAATGGAACTTGCAGGCGAGCACTTTCTTCAAATATTGTTATCAGCAAATCCGGAGAATCCAGTATGGCCTCGGAAGAAACAAAATTAAGCATACCCCTCTTAACCTCAATATTATTTATTTGGGCGAGACCATTTATTTGAGTTTGTGTATTGAGTTTTTTTGCCGGCTTTGACTTTTCCGTGTACGCTTGTTCACCAACAAACATCAAGTATTGCTGCTTCAAAAGCTCCATACGGCTGTGCAATCTTGCTAAAAATCTTTCTACCGGCTGCAGCCCGTTTTGTTTTCTGAGATTCAAGGCATTGGCCAGTTCTGTCTGGTATTCGAAATACAGTTGATCACATTTTCTGCCGGCTATATAATGCAATCGGTTTCTTGCATCCCATATAAACGAAAGCGCCTCTTTTAAAATCCGGAACTCGCTATGAGAAAGGAGGCCATAATACTCAAAATCTCTTGGCTGTTTAATGTTATATTTAATCCGGGCAATCCACAGCATTGTGTGGTAATCTCTCAATCCCCCCTGCCCTTCCTTAATATTTGGTTCAAGCAAATATGCAGAGTCTCCAAAACGACCATGACGATTAATACCGCTTTGAACAAGCCATTTTATAATTTTGTCGGATTTGTCCCTTATTACCTTTTCCCGAATTTGTCTCATCAGCTCTGAATACAAAATAGACATCCCACATATAAAACGCGCATCCAGAACTGAAGTCAAAACAACAAAATCTTCTCCTGAAAGGCTTACACATTCTTTTAGCGACCTGGTTGAATGCCCCACATCCAAACCTATATCCCACAACGGATATACTATTTCCTGTATAATATTATCGGCTTCATCCGGAACATTTTTTTCAAAAAGAAAAAGAAGATCAACATCCGAGTGAATGCACTGTTCTTCCCTTCCATAGCCGCCCAGAGCAATTATGGCATAAGGATTCTTGGCGATGTTTATTTCAGGATCAACACCGCTGCTTTTGAATTTTTCCACGAAATAATCGTTTAAAATCCGGCTATGACGTTCCATAAAACTTCGTTCTTTTCCGCTAATGAAATCCAGAATCAGATGCTTTTTCTTTTTCCGCAACTTCTCCGAAACACTTTCATGCCGGACTTTTATGTCTTTTGACTCTGACAAATTTGCATTACCCTTTCAACAATTATCATTTTCAACAAGAAGAGATGCACTATTGAGCGGAGGTCATCCGGAAGCCTCACACACTTCGAAATTTCCGGGAGTCCGTGAAAGCCTCTCCTAACCGGTTATGCCATATTCTGTTTGTATTTTCACTTACCATATGTTTGTGTTGTATACCAGTGAAAAGGTGGATCACCAATTTAATTCTACATCATTCTCACCGGTATATCTCGAAAGGTCGGCGAGCGGGCAGTGGCCTGGCAACTGGCACCTGTCTACCGTCGCACAGACAGGCGTGAATTGGCTCGAAAAGTATACCGTTTTACAAAGAAACCGGGATTTGCCAACGAACCGGCTGTTGTAAAAATTTGGTAATGTGGATGCAACCAGTTTCGAGATCCGTGTACAGAAGTGGAATTGTCCGGATGGAACTTACACTACTGAGAATGTAAGCTATATAGTCATGGAGTGGGGGAGCTATATCTTAGAGGATGGCACCAAAGTAGAGGCAGGAAGGTTTGATACTGACGCAACAGGCTCCTTTGGGTGGGTTGACTTTAGCCAGACATTTAATCAAGTGCCTGTGGTTACAAGCACTGTCTCAAGCTTTAACGAGGAAGATGCAGTATGTTGCAGGTTAAGGAATATTGATACCACAGGATTTGATTTTTGCATGCAGGAGCAGGAACGCAATAGGCAAATCCATACCACCGAGACTATCTCCTACATCGCCTGGGAACCATCATCAGGAACCGTGGGCAACCTGACTTTTGAGGTCGATAAAACAGATGATGTGATTACGCACAATTTGCAAACCATCGTTTATAATGAGACCTTCATGGCCCCCTATGTGTTTCTTGCCGACATGCAAACAACCAACGGTAAGGATACTGCCAACTTGCGCTGGCAAAACAAAGACTTCTATGGAATCGACATCAAGATCACTGAAGAACAATCCCGTAACAGTGAAATAAGGCATACTACTGAGGTGGTAGGATATATGGTGTTTGCTTTCATAGAGTAAACGAGGATGTATGTTATTGACTGCTTTAACCTGTTCAATTTTCGGAGTATGATATCACAACCAATTGAACCGACCTTAGATTTCCAGAGATAGCAGATAGTACAGATCTCGGATTGAGGGTTTCAAAGCGTAATCTTAAAGATTTTATGGCTTCAATTTTTCAAGGTCGAAGGCAGCTATATCAATACATTTATCAATTACTGAAATCATAACATACGGACAATAAAAATATAAAGGCAGAGCCTAATCAAAGGCCCTGCCTTTTTTATTCATAACTGGCGACAATGCTATTTAATAGGGCCACTGGGGTTCAATGGCCAATAAAAAGGATCGTATTTCTCCTTGTTATTCTCAGAATCTTGTGCTTTCTTTTCTTCGGTCGCCATTTTTTCTTCTAATTTTGGTTGTGTAGGAGCCTCGGCCTTTTTCTAAGGGATTTCAATTAGGGAATCTTTAAAAAGACTCAATTGAAGGGATTTCCCTGATAGGATAGTAATTTCTTTTTCAGTATCTTTAAGCCGCAATATATGAACCCCGGAGGTTACCTCCTTTGAAATTACCGGCGTTTTTCCAATTTCTACGCCGTCTAAAAGAACATCGAGCTCAGGTGGCTCACTAAACACCGACAGTCGCCCCATAGGTTTTTGTTGGCCCTTCAGCGTTCGAGATGGCTCAATTAATTCAGCAAATACGGATAAAGATTGTATCATCAGGAAAACGTATACAAATACGAAAAAGATCATTAAATTAAGTTTTATTTTCATTTTTTGTCTCCCTGAATAGGTATTTACCACAACTGTATCCATTATTCGCGTGAATTCAAAGACCAAAACCTTATTTCATTGAATCAGCACAACAAAATCGCCGCTGATGTTGAGAGGCTAAACATCATGAAAGGAAAAGCACCTCCTGCACAATGTTGGGCACCCAATCAGCCACCACCAGTCAAACCGGTGGTATGAGGAAAGCCCCTAAAAGAGGCCATATTGAACAATCTTTAGTGTTTATCGACAGGATTAACCCTCCTATATTGGGAGGAGCTCCGAACCCGACCCGAACCCGATGGGTAATTAAATGCTTGTAATGCATGGATTATCCCCTATTACGGCGTTCCACTTTACGGTCCCCGATTCTCATTTTAATTCACAATTCAAGCTTTTGACCGATTCCACCGATTCTTTCATTCTTTCTTTTTTTCCCGCTCCAGCGGCACTAAAAAACACCGTGTTAATCCGTGAAATCCGTGTTCAAACATTTTCTTGACAGTCCAGCACTTTTGGTGTACGATTTGTTTAAAACGTGTACAAAGGATGGCGTAATCAATGACTCGGATGGTGGCTGATAGTAGCGCACTCATTTTATTGGCCAAATGTGGCCTGCTGGAAATTGTCTGCAACTTGTTTGAAATCATTGTCCCAAAAGCTGTGAACATCGAGGTGGCCACAGAAGATTTGGTCAAAAATTATCCAGATGCCGCCTTGATTTCAGACCTAATCTCAAAGGGGGCAATAAAAGTTCAAAGTTCTGGCAGTGATAGGCTCCCCCTGCCTATATCGCTTCACAGGGGGGAAGAAGACGCCTTGCTGTTGGCAATAAAGCTGGGAAGGTCGCTGTTTGCCACAGATGACGGCAAGGCAATCAAGGCGGCAAAATTCTTTAAAGTTCCGTTTATCATCACTCCGAAGATCGTCGTTGAATTGTTTAGATTACAAAAAATATCGTTCAAGAAGGCACGAAAGTCCCTCGAAAAGCTCAGCAAAATTGGAAGATATTCGCCAGAGATCATTGCTGATGCTTTGGTCTCACTAATGGAGGAAAAGAATGGCAAAACCAACAACCATAAGGATACCTGAAGATCTTTTGAATGAGATCAATGAATTTGTTCAAGAGTCGAAGTTGGATCGTTCGGCCTATTTGCGAGAAGTTCTACGGAAAGGATTTTCCATAGACAAGCAAGACCGGTTATTGCTCAAATACGCCCGGAAAGAGTTGAGCCAAGTGGAAGTTTGCGAAGAACTGAAGTGGGACACATGGAGATTCCTGGCCCAATTGAAAGCAAGAAACCTGTACTTGAATGTCGAATTCGAAGACTGGTTAGACGCAGCAGAATTACCATCGTAACCAATTCCTCACTCTCATCCACAGATTTCGCAGATTCTCGCAGATTATTGAAGAACCATCACATCCACAGATTTCGCAGAGTAAATTACAAGAATATTGAAACAATATCTAAAAGACTCACCACAATTCCTCATACTCCGTAAAAATTATCTCCATTATTTAATAGGCGCTTTCTCATTCTTTCTGCGTAATCTGCGGATTAGATTTTTTACAGATTATAAACAAATCTCTTATGTTCGAGTGACCGTGAACAGAAATTAATCAGGAGACCTACTTGAAGGCCGCTCGCTTTCAGATAATTGATAAGTTGCGCTTCCTCAATACCAGAAAAAATTAGAAATGGCCTTTATCTCAACTATAACCTCCGACCTCCGATCTCCCACCGGGGCGTAGGCCCCTATTGGCCGGAGGCTGACCTCTGTCCCTTTTCTCTTAATCCGTGAAATCGGTGTCTAATATTCTTTTTCAGTTCTGCGTAATCTGCGTCTGCCTCGCCTGTCGAAGATGCCGCCGCGCGGTGCCCCGTAGGTCCGAAAGATCGTACTGAGGTAATAATGTGCACCATTTTCATAAGCTTATAAGTTGACACCGATTCACTGACACTAAAAAACTATCTGCATTTTTTGTTTAACGGATAAAACTTGTTGATTTTTATGGCTGGATGTATTTTTAAGAAGGACACCCCAATTCCTGGAGGAAAAAGTCATGGCACAGACTGTACTCAAGATAGAATTACCGGATTCCGCTTTCCGGTCGCTTAAAATACCAAGAGATCAATGGCCGGAGTTCTTACGCCGCACCGTGGCGGTTGCGCTTTATAGAGAAGGCAAGATCTCCTTGGGTAAAGCAAAAGAACTCGCCGGACTCGAGAATAAATGGGAGATGATCCAACTTCTGAACGAAAGAGGTGTGGACCTTAATTATACCGCTCAAGATGCCAGGGAAGATCTGGAAACCTTGAACAGGATATTGCCGTGACTTTACGAGTAGTATCCAATTCAACACCTCTCATTGCACTTGCTCGAATCAGGCGCTTTCAATTGCTACGAGAACTATTCGGTGAGATCAACATACCTTTGGCAGTATACGATGAAGTTGTAAATGCGGGCAAAGGCCGTGCCGGCGTTATTGAAGTTGAAAGTGCCGACTGGATCCATTATCACCAAGTGAGTAACAGTGACCTCGTTGCTTTTTTGAGAATCTCGCTTGATGCCGGTGAAGCCGAGGCAATTGCACTGGCTTCGGTATCCTGCTGCGTTACTATCACGGTCATGCTACGGATTTTAAAGACGCCCTTGATGAATTACTGGCACAAGGGTTCCGATTGAGTAAAGAAGAATACGTAAAGATACTTGAACAAGCATCATGATGGGGA